>ENA-UOUE01000124-UOUE01000124.1-compost-metagenome-genome-assembly--contig:-NODE-124-length-59474-cov-9.128761_pt1 | contig 59474 bp, 35 predicted proteins | sample MGYA00238146_ERZ747223 | MGnify/ENA primary metagenome ERZ747223 (study PRJEB28781, sample SAMN06268865) | compost metagenome | isolation source: single cell | place: USA: California, Emeryville, Joint... | reverse complement strand
TCAAAAGTACTCTTGCCAAGAAGGTCTTTGTTTCCTGTCTTGGTGGCAGCGTATTGTAACACAGCAAGGTTTTCAGTAATTACAACGTCACCGTCTTGGATATAAGGTAAGTTAGGGAAGTCAGTATTAAGAGTTGGCTTGTCTCTTCCAAACCAATCAGAAGCTTGGTCCAACTTGTATTGCTTGTCTTCAAAGTCTATCTTATGGTAAATCAGTAGAAATCTGGTGGCTTGAGCGAGTCCTTGACTCGCCCAGTATGCAACGGTGATCTTATCTTTAGATTCTGCCATGTATCCAAATTATTTGATTTTTATTTTGCTTTTTGCATTACGTGGTTTATTCATTACGGCAGTGCGATAATGCGTTAATTTGATTTCTTATTCAATAAAGTGTAAATCATACTATTTTTGCCATGAATCCGCATAATATTTGTCATCCGTTTCTCTGAGTTGCCGTGATCAATTTGAAGCAAATCAATGTGGAAGAAAAGGCACGGCATTGCGTTAATTTATCATATCATCGAGTTCAAACACTAATAACCGATCATGAGTGAGGAAGGATTTAGTTTATGGCTGAGTGACACTGAAGATGCGAGAGATTCAGATCTGGAACTGGTTAGTCTGTTTATCGTCTACTCTTTTCTATTTAGGTTCGGTGATAGTGATATATTTAGTGATCGCAAATAATCAGCGACTGGACACGCTAAATAGACTCAGCCAAAAACGTGTTGGTGTCTTCTCTTTCAATGAATTCCTGTTCCTCTCATCCAGTTCGCTTCATCTAGACATCATATTCATCGGAACGTTTGCCTGCTAATATACAGTGCTAGATTCAGACAGAAATAAGATCTTTCAGATGTGTAAAATTAGGTACTGCTGCTTATTGAAATATTCCGTTGTGATAATTATTACAAATCCTATTCCGACCTCACATAGATTCTCTTTAGAAGATTGATCGCTTCACCAAACCAAGAGAGAAGAATATGCAGCAAACAATAATCAGAGCATAGGCTGCTTATCCACATTTTACTTTAACACATTCGAAGTTGAGATTTGGATATCAAGTATCTAGTGCTAAAGCTCTACAGGGCAATACAGAATCATAGAATAGAACTCCTTATCAAAATAAAGTGGTTTTTGCTGAATTGATCATAAGGAAAGTCTTTATCTTGAAGACTTAATCTCATAATTTCCACTAAAGTTGAGTCTTACTTTTACACATAAACAATTAATAGCTAACAAGCAACGAGAAAAGTCCTCATATCCTCTTACTTCTCTCTATAATTTTTTGAAAAGAGCCTTAGCAGCATCCAGAGGCGCTTTCGCTTTCGCAATCATCACCTCCAACACCTTTATATCTTCTTTTTTATCTTTCATCTTGTCTTCATTCTTCTTCAACTGCTCAATCTGATAGTTCGTTTTACCCGTCAAAAGATCAAACTCTTCAACTATTTTCGTGAGCTTCTGTTTATGTGAAATCGTCGTGTCATCCTCAAAGTCATTCACGTGGTACACATTCAAAATCGAATAAAACAACTTCAACAGATGCGTCGCGTTCTGGTTAAAATCTTCATAAATCTTGAAGAAAGCAGAGTCAATGTTTCGATTAGAGATCAGAGTTAAATGCAGGATATCCATAAAAGCTCGAACGAAAGCCTTACTATCCCTCCCATCTTCCTTATCTCTCGCATCATCAAGCAGTTTTTTCCTTCTATTACGCTGAAGATCCTTTGACTTTAACAACTCGTTCATCATTTGCTTCGATTTTTCATAATTATGTTTCACAAATGGATCCAAAGGACCTGGTGCTTTCTTCTGGGAAGGGCCCGCTGATTCAATATCCATCATCTTGCCGTCGATCTTTTTTTGGGATGATATTTCAGTTGTTCCATTCGACTCAATATCCATCTTTTTCGTGCCATTAACACCTTTATGCGAATGCTCTAGCACCTCATCGATCTTCACCATTGTAAAATCTTCATCATCGATCATTTGACTGTTTTTTTTCAGCGTTCGGTTTATTCCGCCCATAACATTTTGCGCGTGATTGATAAATCTCTCAATCGTTTGCTCAAATCGCTGTACTTCCTTTGTCTTATCGTCGCCTTGGACCAGCGGAGTATCCTCAATCATCTCAGACTTCCTTTCTAGGTTTTTCTCCAAATCGACCTCTCCGAGGTCTCCGTACGTTTGTTTCGTCGATATCATCCTCAACTCTTGCTTTTGCCTTTCAGTCAACTCTCCCACAACGACCGGCCGCTTGCCTCCTACGATCACCGTATCGAATTCTTTCTGTAATCGCTTAAATTCATCCCAAAATTTATTATGAGCCTCGTTGTTAATATGACCATCAGCATTAGGAACTCTCTTTAAGTACTCTTCATTGACTTGTGGGTATTGCTGTAGAATTTTCTGCTGTTCCTCCTCTGTGAGCTTATGGTCGATTTTTTCCCTGCCTTTTTTGAGGAGATTCAGCAGAAGCCCTGAACTCTTGCCTGGCTGCTGCTTCGACTCGTTATAAATTTTTTCGTACTCTTTCAGCTCAATACGAGAGCTCCAAAACTCTTTCTCACTCATTACTCCATTGATAACGAGATTCTCGTGCAGTTTGCTTAGATATTCAGAGTTTTTGAGGATAAAGATCTTAAATTTGTCGACATCTTCGAGCTCTCGAGCGAGATCAAGGGTGTTATTATAGGCCTCACAGAATCGTTGAAGGTCCTCGAGGCTATTGAAACCGAGGTAAATAGGTTCTTCGGTTTTGTACTCAAGTTCGATGATTTGTGAGTGCTCTTGGTGAGTGATGTTGGATATATCAACTAATTGGATTCGCTCTGGCTTCGGCGTTGAGGACGAGTGCTGTTCGTGATGAGGGGTGAGAATGAGAGACCTGGTCCTAAGCTCAAAGCGCCATTTCTTGCCGTTCATTCGGCATTCGCCAGTGAGCATTTGAGCATCTTTTTCCGCGTCGAATTTTTTTGCGTTTTGAATCTTTTCAACGAAGTTTTTGGCGTTCAAAATCGATTCAAAGTCGATGTTTTGTTTCTTTTTTCTCCTTTGGGTGATTTTCGCGGCGAATCTCTTCTCGTTTTTAATTATATTTTTCATGAGGGATAGAATAGGGATTTCTTCGCGGGGGTGTCTGTCGTCAACGAGAATCAATGAGCGGGCGGTCAGTGTGAGCTTCGCTTCTCGGGATTTTTCGAGATACTGTACCTTACATTTTAGTTCAGATATAACGGACCCGAAAGGTGCTGATCGCTTTTCTTCTTCCATCGATAAAGTTATTTTGTATAAGATATAATATCCTTAGCGGAATTTAAGGAGGCAAATTTTATAAAGTCTACTACTGTAGTTTGAATCCAGTAGCTTAGATAGTTGTTTTTGAAAGCTAAACCTGAGAAAATTTGGAATTTACTGCAATAATAGACATTGAAACGAGCTAGTCTAAGGAGCTTTTGACAGAAATTTTAGGGGTAGGATAATATTGATGAGTTGGAATTGGTTGAAAGCTTCCGAAGAGTGAATAAAATTTTCCTATTTCATTTGAGAATTGGATAGTTGGATAAGAAAGGATTTTGAAATTTTGAACGCGACATTTTGGTCAAGGTTTGAAGGGAGGTAATAGGTGTTAATTAACAAGTTTTGAATCAAACTCGAAGGCAAATTATAATTCTTATATTAACTCTAATTTTCACAATCGAATTTGATCATGCATTGATAAAATATTTGCTTGCTGGTATTAGTCTAAGCTATGAAAAATAATTAGGCCCTGTATTAAGAAAATTGCTTATTTCAAAGTAGCGGTAATAAGATTCACTTCTTTAACTTTCGATTGAATTTATAACCACGTAAAACCAGTGCTTTGGTTGCGATAAAAATCGCTTGAACAGCTATTGATTTACAGAAAACAGCTAGTTTGAAGCTACTGTGACATTTCATATATCAAATTACTTCTGGTGACCCTTTTTCGAAGCATTCCCTCAAAAATATTCTGAAAAGCACTACTTTCTAAATTGGAATGATAATAGTAAATGCGAGTAAATTAGAGTTTATTTGGGAATAAATATTAATAACCCATGTACAATATGCGTGTCAACTAGTACGCTAGTATGCGCTACTCTTAAGATTTGGAACAATCTTTGATGTATACTGAAAGGAAGTAAATCCACTCTCCATAAAATTTCTGTCTACTATGGCCAAATTGCAATAGCTATCTTTAATGCAGGCACTAGCTAACGAAATATTCTCGCTACAGCAAAAACCAGAGTAAAAATGCATTGAGCACGTTTCAAATTTCCCAAAACCCCTCCTCTCCTCGCTGGAGATGGGAAAAGATTACGACAAAGATAATTTTTGAGATTTTTAGATCACGATGGAAATGTTTTTGAATTGGACAGCTGTGAATTCAAAGCTAAAATTTAGATTGAGTTGTATGTACTATATTCGTATGTACTCTATATATCCAGCCATATTTAATAAAATCCTAGCTCTGCGCTAAACTTTCCAAAGACTGATTCAATTCCATTCTTGATGTGTCGGTTAACTCTGTTGTTGGACTATGATCGTGTCCTGGTTCCACCACCCCTGTTTTTGCTGCTTGGAGAGCCGAGTTATTTTTCCTAGCGTCCCATATATAATTCGCAATGGCACCTGCCAAGGCTACCACCGATAACCCAATCAAAAACTCCGACAATTCCAAATAACTATCTTTGACACTTGCAGTAGCTCTTGCAGTATCAAGGAGATATCCTGCAACCAAAGGTCCCACAGCCAGTCCCGTATTCATCCCTGATGTTATCAATCCAAACGCTGAACCCAGCACGCTATGAGGCGCGACAACCATTGCCGAAGGTAGTAACAACGAGAGATGCAGCGAGATAAACAAGCCCATGAGCACGAGGCCTAGCACGCCGGCGTAGCACTCGTTACATTCGGGAGTTACTGCAAAGACGAAGTGAGTCGTGACCAATAACCCGCATGCTCCAATCATTAGCGTAGCTCTCTTTCCTATACGATCAATGATCACGCCGAACGCAGGAGTCAGTAACATAGCCATCGAATAAGGAATTATCAACAAATTTCCGGCTTCTGAGGCACTGAACCCAAACCTGACTTGGAAATATTGATTTGCGATGTTAAAGAAAGAGAAGTAGGACCAGAAGCAGATGATAGCGTTAAAATACAGCAACCAAATGCTAGCATTGAAAGTCTTGAGGTCTTTCAGCGACACCACTTCTGTTTCAACGTCATATTTTGCCAAATATTTTTTTTGCATACTGATTAGAAAAGGCACAGGGGTAGCGGACGCTACAACGCACAAAAGTCCGACTAAAGAACATAATCCTAGACTACCAGTCCAATCGTAAATATCTGGCGTAAGGGCGCTATTTATTGCCGAGCCAACCCTTGCGAGACTGAGAGAAAAACCGAGAGCGAAGGTTTGCTCTCGGCCTTTAAACCACATTGTTATGATCGTGCTTTGAGCTACATTTAGACTCTCAGCTCCCACTCCAAGGATTATTCTTCCCAGGACGAGGAGAAAGAAACTGTGACTGTAGCTGCCTATTGTATAGAGAGTCTGTCCTGTGATGGTGACAGATGTGTAGAGCACGAGTCCAACGTTGATTCCAAAATAGTCAAGGATGAACCCGCCAACAAAAGGCAAAAATATATTTGGGATGGAATATAGTGAGTACAGAAGATTGAACTGGGTTTCATTGACCTCGAGAGTGTCTTGAATCTGGGTTTGAAGTGCTTGAGGAAGATCGTAGCAGTAATCGTTAGCTGGAACAAGTAGAGAGGCGAGGATTAATGCAATCCAGCGAAGAGAAGTGCCGCGCGGATCGGGCGTTGATGTCGGCTTCTGCTCGATTTCGAATCTGGTGATCTTTCCGGGGCTTGCTTCGGATTCCATCTTTTTGGATCAAAATTTTATGGCTTATGAATTACGTAAACAGTTATTAACTATTGAATAAACCTTCAGGACTCATTGAGTTTGCTGAATCTGCATAGAATTCTATTAATGGCTCTAATACATTCGAAATTGACGGGCTCTGATTGTAGTCATTCTGGAATACAGAATTGAATGAAATAAATCAAATTTTTTTTGGGTGTTTTGAAAGAGATTCCGTTCCATTAGATGATTTGGACTTCATTCAGAAGAAGAAAAAAAACGAGATGGAAATCAATACTAAAATATGATCGGTGTTGCTGCTTTCTAATAATATAGACAGATTGAAATGCACAACACATATATGTACATAGCTCCAGAGAACATAAGGAAAAGTAATGACATTACACTCATGATGTACCAAAGAATTTAAACTAAATCTTTGAGAACCTTGATTTTAATTTTCGCTTTTGCTCTTTCTGTAGGCTAGAAGAGTGTAAATAGGGCTTTAGTCAGTGAAAAGTCATCAATAAATTTACTCGAAGTTGCAATTGATAGCCGTACACTTTAATGGACTTATTTTGGCATTCAAATATGAATATTGCATTCTGCTTCAATATGGCTAAACAATCAAATCCATCATCAGTGTCTTTTGAATTATTAGGATCATTTACTCAATATTTTATTATCCGGAGTCACGACGTCAAACGTCCTCTGTGTTTCTTTCGCTACTATTCCATAAACACCTTCATAACTTTTGCATTTTGCTGCTAGCACTATAAAACAGTTAAATGAGCAATTGCTTTTTTGACCAACAATATTGAAATCACCTTTAATTACTGCTCCATGCAAATCGGCTCTGAGAAACTTCTGCAAAAAGACATCTTCCATTTTCCTATTAAAACACAATGCAAATCAGTCCGTTGAGATATATCTCAGTTTGAGTACTCTGGTCCTATCAGCTCGCCAATATATTCGTTCCATAGAGCATTTATCTCCTGGAAAGTCTCATAACGAACTTTATCCGGAGAAATTTCAAACAATTTCTTGCTCTTTTTCAGTTTCGAAGAAATTAGAGTTGATTTTGTTTTCCTGTTTTTGGCTGCTTGGGTGTTCTGAAATTTATCAACCAAGAAGACTTTATCTTCAGTTTTCACTAATAGTTTCTCAACATCTGGAGTAAAAGCTTTGAGCACGTCAATGCCCTAGTCCTTAGATCAGAAATTTGTTGAAGAGTATCATTTTACTTTCCCTTGAGAAGTGTCAAGATTAGGCTGATCGAGAGGTTTGTACAGTAAGCTAGGATTTAGGATGCCTTCAACTTTGATTTTTGAAAGATCGATTTCGTGATTCGCAATTTGAGGCTGTGTTTGGGGTGGTTTGAATTGTGCTGTCTTTTTAGGAGGCGTTTTCTGGACGACTTTGCCGAATAAGTCATCCAGAAATCTTTCTTTATCTTTCATTTGAAATAAATTTATTGCATTGAATGCGGATTAAAATGCATTTAGATAAATGCTCACTGAGAAATGTGAAAAAACTTTTCATGGGTGAGATTTATTAGCTTGCCAAAACACCTATCATAGGATCGTGAAGGGTCGCGACTTGTAATAGAGGTACAGATTGAGTTTAAGGGATTTGTTTAGTTTTAATAATTAGGTTCTTATCCTTCCAAATGGAGTCTGTTTCATGAGGGTTTGCAGATAGAATTTATTTGTAGATCTTAACTCACGCCCTTTCCAATTATTTTAACCTAATTAAACTGACAAAACAATTATTTCATAGAGAAATATTGTTTGGCCGAAGATAATGAAGTCTATTTGAGAACTAAACCAATCCTCTACTCATAATTTATGACCATGGATCATATTTTTTTATGATTTATGAACTCACTCTTAATAACCATAATCACTTAGACTTCATATTTTCATCATCATCCTTAATTTAATTCGTCTTGAGAATGATCTAAACTGAAATATCCATTATGGATTGAAGAATTGAGTTTGAACCTCGGTCTTATAAGCATCCATCATCTTCAGTATTTTCTTCCTAAGATATATAGGCTCATTAATTTTATAAAATCATTACCTCTAATACTCACGGAAATGGACTATGAAGAAACCTAGTTAACTGAAAGAAAAAATAGCAAGCGCATGAAGATAATCTTCCTGGCAGCTTTTCGTCATATATTGAAGAATGCTTGTTTAATTGAATCTCTATCAATCCGAAAAAAACTTTGTTTTTTCAAAAAAAAGATGCTTATTGGATTTATCACAGCGAAACAATCTAAAACCTCGATGGTATGAATCATTGAAATGACTATATTTTCGAGCAAGAAATTTTGCTGTTTTATTAAAATCATGTTGTTTCTAAGACAATTCTCTAAGATTCAAATTTTTTCGTGAAAAAATTAAACGGCTTAATATTGTAGTAAATCGAAATTCTAAAAATAAGAGTGTTATGGTCTCGTCCAACAGAAAGCCTTGTAGTTTCGTGATACCCACTTAACTTCCTTTTGCCTGCACTTAGTTGAATAGACAAGTCAACTCTAGTTATTGGGTATGAAATGCCTCTTTAAGAAGGCTAAACATACCTACTAATCAAGAGACATATGCCTCGATGATCGATAGCAATGTGTGTGTGTAAAAACTCAACGACTTGGGTTCTTCTTATCGTATTTCTAAATAAGATCAATCGCCATTGACTCAATCACACTGTTTCTTTTATTATATTAAATTCTGAGCTCAATGCGCTATTATTATTCTATTGTATAGGCTAGCATTATTCATCTTTCTTATTTTTCTAACCACTTGCTGCAGCTCATTCAATAAATCGATTTCGACAATTCGAATATTTCGCTTCTCGAGAAGGCGGTCTCTATAACGATCCGCAAACTTCCCAACAGTGTCGATAGGGGTTTTCGCATTTTCTAGAGGTTACTTTCACGTGTATATCTCCTTCAAAAAGACAAGATCACCCTTAATTCAATAAAGAGCCGTGATTCGTTCTTATATCCAGCCATCGACTCTGAGTCTTAATGGTCTAAAATCGATCGTCAGTTATGACACCATAATTGGTGAAATCATTTTCATCTTCAGCATCGAGTCAACGAATCTGTTCCACGTCATTCTGCAACTGCTTGCTTCTTGGAAACATAACTTTTGAATGTATTGTTCCCATATAACGATATCTATGAAGTTAGTTTTCTTTAATAGGCTTAAGCTACACAATAAATTAATTTTACAAACGTCTTTATTTTCTAAGAAAGATCTCGCAATATTAAACGGTAACTTAATTTTTTCAGGGAAATTTCTTCCCTCAAAAGAAAGCCGAAAGTTTTTCTCGACTTTGTTGAAACGGTCGTGCGGGACATATATTCAAGATCCGTTCTTCAAATTAAGATTCTTTTTTGAAACGAAGTAACAACAGAGTTCTAATGCTCAAGGAGGAGCAGCTTCTATCCTTCCGGGAGAAACTCCAGGAAATTCGAAGAAACGAAGGAACGGCAATTCCAACTTTTTTGAAGAAATCTTACGAAATCCTGGAAGTAGCTACTCACTCTAACTAACCTCACTCCTTAGATATAGAAAGAAGAGTATAAAGATATCGTTAGTTGGAGCGACGACGGCAGGGCCTTAGTTATCAAGAACCCAACTAAATTCGCTGAAGTCGTTTTGCCGGCTTATTTCAAGCATAGCAACTTGACTTCATATATTAGACAGGTATGATTGATTGACTGTGAAAATTTCCTTTAAACCTTTTTCAAAGCTCAATATTTATAACTTCAGAAAGAGGAAAACACATCAATATGAATATACATTCGTCAATGAGAAGTTTCGCAGAGGCGAAAAGTACGTATCATGATGGCGCTAGAATTGAGGTTAATGAATTTTATAGAGAATTGCTTATGGAAATTAAGAGAAAGGGCCCGGATTTCATAAATCTCATTACGAAGGTGACTCCGCAAGTTGCGGAAAGTTCTTCGGTGGATGATATGAATTTAATATTAGAGGTAATCAGATCTCAAAGGAATGTTGATATCGGAATTCTACAATAGAATCAAAGTCTGAAACGCGTGCAGAGAACGATGAGCGAGAAAATTCAGTCCCTTGAGAAAAAAATTGCCGATGCGACGCAATTAAACGAGTTTCTTCTCATGCAGATCCGAGTGTAATAATTGATTTCTTGTCCGACCAGATTCACAATTGTACTCACGGGCAAATAGACTAATGAACTCAAACAAAAATGTTCAAAGCACTCCTTCAGAAAGCCCGATAGTGGAGTTTTTGAGAAAATTGGCTCCAATGTCAATTTCCTCTGCTTCGTCTTCGATAGTCTTTAATTCAGAAGAGCAAGTTTCTCAAACTCTGAGAAATAGCTCTATGGTAATAGTCTCATAAATGATGATAAATTAAGAATTTATGAATAGAAAATGATGGAGGATCTTGAGTTTTCCCCTCGCCCAAGGCCTATGAAAGATGATTTGCCATTAGGAAGTGGGAAAAAGGTTAGAGTAGTTGACGCGTTGAGTTGGCATTTAAAAATTTGTTATTGCTTTAGGAAGAAGAGATCCTTGCGGGACTGATGGGACTAATTACAAAAATGAACTCACGAGCCTCAGAGAAGGAAAGGGGGTTGGCACAGTACGATCAAGACTAAGTCGTGCTATTTATAACTTTCTATCTTATCTATCGCTTACAAATTTGAAATCGAGGTCTATATTCCTTGTGACACCATGACGGTTTGCCAGCGTTGGAATGAGTCAAGGCAAACGGTTTTTACTAATATGTTTACATCTGTGTTGAGAACTGTATCTATTGCGTTCTTTTAGGAAATTTTCAAACTCTTACAGGCCATTTTGTTCCTTTCAGTATTAGTAGAGGCAATTGAGTTGAGATAGAATACTTGTAGAAAGAGAGTAGGTTTCTTCTTCCAAATTCATTAGATTGGCCTAAAAGATAAAGCCATGACAATTCATATGTTAAATATGAGGCTAGCTCTACTAATTCTCAATCACTTTCTTTATCAAACTAATTACCGAAATAGCTATTGGATTAATACTTAATTCTAATTGCTTGCTGGATGAGCTATCATTATCATTCAATAGACTCTCATGTATGAAAAGAATGTATTATTGAAGCGCAAAATATTTCAAATCTCATACAATAATAAAGAAACAAATACAAGAGATAAACAAAAAATTTTAAAGCAATAAGAAGACTTTTCAAATGAGCATAACTCCCGAAATCGATATTGACATTGTAGAGGACCTCTTATGGTAACCTTTCCACGCTCAAACTCAAACAACATGACCAACTACAGTAGATTTATTATCAACCTACCTCGCAATGAGCAAATGACGGACAGAATTTTCTTTCATTTTCAAGTACCTGATTTTTCTTTCCTAACTAACACATTCTCAAGGGAGCCCATTGGTTCTATTTGGATTTCTACGTGAGCGATCCATCGTACGCAACTAACGGAAAACGCCGGCCTCCTCATATGAAACTCAAACCATTCTGCAGAATTCTGTTCGAAAACTGTCCTTTCCTCAAACACAACAAAAAGCAATTCGACCACTTCTACAAGCGATTCAACGACTACATTTCACAAATCCCAGTGTATGGAGGCATCATTCTCAATACGTCCATGACCAGAATACTGCTAGGTACAATATCATCCGAAAATTGTACATTACAACGCCACTCTAGTCACCAATTTCAGAAATACTTCCTACAGTTTCCCCAAAGGAAAGGTCAACCAGAACGAAACAGGAGTCCAATGCGCAATTCGTGAAGTTTGGGAAGAAACTAGCATCGATATCTCCAAATATATTAGCGAAAATGTAAAATTTTGAGCGATTACTTGGACAACTAATATTGTTGGCCTTTAGAATTACATTGAGTATAAAGACGGTGATAGTAAACTCAAAAAGATGTACATCTGTATCGGTGTTGATGAAAACGTGCTCCTCAAGACGAATACAAGATGTGAAATCGGAAGGATAGAGTAATGCGCTACCTTTTAAATTTCAGAGACTTATATTGTTATCGGCAGGTGGATAAAGATCTCGGATCTGGAAGATCCCAAAAAACGAGATCTGTTTGCGAACATTTTCCCTTTTGTGAAGCCGCTGAAGATGTGGATTAGAGATTACAAGCTGACGCAAGAGCGTGAGAAGGAGCTTCGATACCGGATGAATAATATGGCGAATGAAGAGGCGCTAAGAAGACCTGTAGATCCTGTTTTGGAAAGACTCAATCGATTTGAGAGGACGTTGAGTGAAATATCAACGAAATTTGAGAGCTCGCTACAGTTCCCTCAGCCGAAAACAGAAGAAAAAAATCCTTTCCTTAACTTTCAGCTCGACAAGGAAGATTTGCGCAGTGCTTTTCAAGTGAATTTTGATTAAAGGCTAGGACTAATTAGAGTTTAATCTATCATTTGTTGGAGAAAAAAGTGCTTTGCATTCGCTGTTGAGTATTTCTGATAATTTTGCATTTATTTACTTCAAGATCAATCAAGCGTGCAAAGTTTTGGATTCTTTAGCAACATTTCTGTGAGTGTTTCAGCGTTGTTGTTGTAAGAGGACCTTGATAAAGATTGGAAGGGTCCGAATAAGGCTACAATATCAATTGGAAATTGATGAGAGTTTCATTATTTATATTTTCCAAGCGTCTCTGCCCTTTCAAGTTCTTACTACTGCAGAAAATCATATACAAAATTTTCAAGATTTTTTCAATTTATAGACAGTCGATCATCGAATTAAGTGCTTACATCATTAAAATCTGAATACATCTCTTGATGTTAGTTGACTGAAAATGTAAATATCTGTGTGAGATGATGAAATCATGTTTTTGCATCGAAATGTTTATCTTCAAATAAAAAAAAAAAGAGAGAAATTTTCAGATATAGTCTTGTCTACTCATCCTTTTAACCCAAGGTTGATGATGTCATCTGTTTAAGAAACTCGCTTCCTCTTCTCTACAATAATTTTATTAATGACTGCTGAGAATGATGAGAGAGATGTTCTTGGCCAATGGACAAGAACTCCTTTGACTTTTTTTTTCATCTATTCCTAGCTGCATCTCATCAACTACAAATTGTTGACAAGTACAGCTCTCTTCTCACTCGACTCAATACATAAAATCCTACTTAAATTGTCAAAAGCTCTGAAATAAACTTATCTCATTTTACGGAACCACTTTGATACCAGTCGAATTTAAAATATTAATGTACTTTCCCACTGAGACATTTCCTGGGATCTCCGAAGTAGTCCAAATGATTTTAGTAGTAGAATATTCAGTGTTCGAGAGCTCGATTTTGCTGCATTACTATTATCTTAAGGGAAACTTGAAGTGGTCTCATGTAGAATATGAGTCGTTAAATTATTTTCACACTTGTTGGGCATTCGTGATGATGAAAACAGAAACGGAGTAAAGATCTTCTCTACAGACTTTTTTTTTTTTGGCTGTCATAATTCGAGTCAGATTTTATTTGTAAGAAAAGGATATTCTTCTTCTTCACCAGCGCAAAAACTAATTCATCAATCATAATTTCGAGCCTTTCTGGCCGATTTAATTATCAATAACACCAGCTTTGATTCTTTCCACCATTGTCAGCTGCTGGTCAACAGTCCTAATCGTCACATCGAACTGTGCCAATTTGAACCTCTTAGCAGCAACACAAATCAATCCAAAACCTCGAGCTCATTTTATTCTCAAGGAGATGAGTGCTCCCAATAATTTTCCCAAGTCTAAACAAAGAATTCATACCACTCCAGAAATGGAGGCTGCTTTCAAGTCTATGCATATTTTAATCAATAAATTTTCCACCCCCTATCAGGGTTTTTTCTGTCACTTAAAATTCACTAACCCGTATTGAGCTTGATTAATTTTTTAATCACACTCTTAGCCCATATCCGAAAAGTTCCCTCGATTGTCAATTTCTAATATATCTCAATCAAAATGCCTTTCACGTTTACAACTCAGGAAACTCGAAGAAATCTGTACGATCAATTCAAACTGAACCAACTGGCACGCAACCGGAAGAAGCTTATTTTGTTCAGCTCTATTTTGATCCTGCTTTACTTTTTGCAAACCATTTTCAATTTCATCTTTCAAAGCTACTACACGCCCTTGCAACTCGCCAGTCTCGATGGTGGAATTTGCATTTTTCTCCTAGTATTTATGATATTGGGAATCAAAAGATGGATTAAAAGATGGCGGCTCGCCATCGATACTGCAGCCTGTGTTTTACTTATTGTTTCCGCAACCTTTTTCTTCGCAATAAACATGGAAAGAGGAGAATCTATTTCAATACAGGAGCATCTCGACTTTGCACAGAACGAATACATTAGGTTCTCTAGCCTCATGATGGCTCTCTTCCTTTTAATTGAAGGGTGGTGGATACGAAGCCTTCTTTGCACAGTTCTACAAACCTTGTGCGTGTCCACGGTTATTTACTGGGGCCCGAAAGATTTCGTTAAGGTTGCTGACCCGATTCTTTTCACTGTGCTCGGGTCATTAGGAGTCACATTTTATTCTTATCTCAGTCATCAAAATGAGGTCGCAACATTCCAAGAAATCGGAAAACTACTTGGAAAAGACGCCGTTTGGAAAATGATTGTTGATAGACTACCAACCTCTGTCGCGGTGATAAATCGGAATTCTGATTTCTTATTCTCCAATGTCTGTTTCAAAGAACTCTTTCAAAGGGATGATGATGATGCGAGAAAACCGTTCGAAGACCGCCAGCCGGAAATGCCTGCTAATTGCAAGGCGTTATTTAGCCGAATCATTGTTAAGAATATAAGGGTGAACGGGGAATCGTTCAACCCATCCAAGTACCAAGATACTCTTGCTCCGTTGTGCAGTTCGGAACAAAAAACGTCGCTCTTCGAAAAACCTCACTCGCGTAGAAGGAAAATCTCTGACGCTGATAAAGAAAGTACCGAGTTGAATTTTGGGAGATATTTCGAAAACCTACTAGCTGACGCTTCTCTAGAGACGGTACAAAGGAGAATTGCTGAGGGTGATATGGTTTTTACGACCATCGACGGGGTTTTAGATAATGAAATCCGCCTCGAAATAGCAATAGGATCGCTGATGTTTGAGGCCCAACCTAGTCTCATCTGCTTTTTCACTGATACCTCGATACGAGACCGAATTGCTCAGATAGAAGACAATAGTAACTACAAAAGTCACTTGTTTAACTCTCTTTCACACGAACTGCGGACTCCAATGAACGGAAGTGCCATCCTTCTCCATGAACTATATAAGGATAAATCTCTTACTGAAGATATCAAAGAGAACCATGTCAAGCCGATTTTACTCAATATGAACCGATTATCTGTGATGATTCACAGCATGGGGGACTACTCGTACATTTCGCAGAACTTGCCTATCAAATTGAATCTCAAATCATTTAAGATTCGCAACTTCCTAAAGAAAATTTTCAAAGCGACTGAGTTCGAAGCCCATCAGAAAAATTTGGATTTAGTTTGCCGTGTAGAAGACGATGTGCCGCGCAATGTCTTTACTGACAAGGAGAGGCTTGGAAGAGTGCTGCTTTCTCTCCTAGAAAACGCTGTAAAATTTACTTTCCATGGTCATGTCAAGCTCTATGTGCGGCTCATGAAACAAAAAGATATCTCACAGCGAGTCTTAATTGAAAAAACAAAACTTGCTGTTCCTACATTACAACATTGTGAGGATCCAGCAGTGATCCTCTTCACTGTTGAAGATACAGGGATCGGTATGAGCCGAGAACAGCTTGACCGACTAAAGGGCAATTTGCAAGGCAATTTTATCAAGAAGGTCAGTCATAATTCAACCGGAGCTTCCCTAGGCCTCACTCTGTCTCACGAGCTCGCGAAGGCATTGGGCGGCGGGCTTGAGTATTCTTCGGAGCTTAACAAAGGAACCAAAGTAAGCTTCATTGTGAAGCATGACGAAATGAGCAGCGCCAGTAGAATTTCCTCTGGTTTCCGAAGAAGAGATTTGTTCTCATCATCATCTTTGGAAGTCCGACAAAGCGGCTGTGTTAGTCTTGACAAGTCAGAGATATTGCAAACGAATCCGGTCGATCGATACGATTTCAACTTGGAAAAAATCAAATTCAATAAATACGCCTTGCAATCGGGAGGCGGGACCACCAATACAAGCCAGAACTTGCATGTTAATTTGAATAATAACACTGGACACAATATTCTAGAGGTGAATCATCAGTGGGGTGAAACAACCACTTTTGATCCTACATCACCAAGAATTTGTGAATGTCCGGAGATCTTAGTAGTCGACGACGATGCTTTCAACGTAGATTCCATGAAAAGAATGCTCATGAAACTAAATGCTCGGGTCGCTGTGGCATTTCATGGAAAAGCTGCAGTTGAATCAGTTGAAAGTTTGGATATGTATCATAAACTCAATTGCCATGGGAAAATTGGCGGACTAAAGCTGATTATAATGGATGTGAATATGCCTATTATGGATGGCTGCCAGGCTACCACGATCATTAAGGAAAAGATACGCAATAGGGAAATCTCTGCTGTTCAAATCATTGGATGCACCGCCTACGATACACCGGAGGTTCACGAGGCATGTATCCAGGCGCAAATGGATGGCGTTGAGCTGAAGCCGATGAAACCGGACAGACTAAAGAAATTGTGGAATGCAGCACAAATGAGTTAACAGTTTTCCATTTTTTTCTTCTTCTTCGAATCTTTTTGTTTTGTTTTGTATTCTTTGTAGTTTTTTAAACATTGATATCAAAAAAACTCTTTGGTAAACTAATGACATCATATATATAAATTGGGTCCTGCTCGAATTTAGCGCCAATAAAATTGTTCATAGCTCGAAGAAATGGTATGAAAGAAGGAATTTTTCGTTGCAATTCATGGTTGCACGATGTAGCTAAATATCCAATTTATAATGCCTGTTAATAAACAGCTTGAACAGTCGGACTTTGTAAGCATTCCATTAACAATTACTTTAACAAAATCGATTGAATTACCATATCGAACAAAATGAACAGAAAAGCATGGATTAACTCTTACCAGAGGAGACCTCAGAAGAATTAATTTGCTTTGGATTAATTCGAGTAAAATTACGATTCCGTTGAGCATGCAATAAAAATTTAAATATTCAAAAAAGTTTATATCTCTCTGTGATTACATTCTAATGCAGCATAGCCGCGACTCCGTATATCTCATGGAGAAAATGCTCCATGTGCAAGAAGAACTTGATAATTATCGTGTAAAAAAGCCTCATTGAATTTCAAAATCCTCTAAATTCTCTTCCAAAATTACAGCATGAGAGCAAACAAAAGAAAAGCAGAAGTCGAAACGAAACGCCGAAGCAGTCAGCCGAAAAAATGAACAAGAAGAAAAAATCTAAAGCAAGAGCTGACAATTCGAGCAAAGATTTTTCGCTGAATCTCGACTTGTCCAGAATCAGCATGAATTATTCTGGTAGTTCTTGTAAAAAGAAGCAGGTCAAACCAACACCAATCCCGATGAGAGATCTTCTCCAATTCGAAGCACTTCAAAATATGCAAAAGCCTTTGCGAGATCATAGTATCAGTATAAGTTACGACAAAGAAAATTGCCAACCGTTGCCGGAGAATTGCAAACGTCCTCCGCTTGTACGACACAACAGCATTCATGATGGGTCATGCATCAATTGTGCAAATTGCTCGCAAACGAAACGTGAGAGAAGCAATCCCAAAGAATATAGTAATTTGAGTGTTGGAAGCTTGCTAGCAACAACTGATACGCATACTAAATATAAAGACCGTTCTCACAGCCCAGGCTACTACGGAAATCCTCCAAGAGAAACTTATTCAACACCACAGTATCCAGTAAATACGACTGCAAACCCGCTGAGTAGAGGCTATTTACAGCAACCACAAGAGAAAGAAGTACTAAATTTGACTGGAACCTTATCTAGACCAGCTCAATATGATGAAAAGTGCGCTTTCTTACTTCAAAACGCCGATCCAAACCGAACCAACGTGTCTGATATAGCTATCGGTTATGCTACTAGACATGACAATCAATCGTTCACTATTAATACAGTGCCAAAATACAATAGAAGTGATAGTGGTATCTCAAGCAGAAGAATATATCATCACTCTCCTCAGCCATCAGTGGGCGGAGAAAGAAATTCGCACGTTCCACATCAGCAGCAAATGGAATATTCAAAACAGAATTCTCGTCGGTCATCGATCAAATACCAGTCTGGGATTGAAAACCAATCAAACCGGCCTCCTAGGCTGAATTTAAATATTAAAAATGAAAGCTTTGAGGATCAGTACAGCTCAGGCAAGCTTTATGGAGAAATAGACACGTCTCTTACTCAAGGACGGAAATATGTTCAAAATACTGAAAGGATTATAAGTCAAATAATAAATTCAAGCCAGCATCTACTTGAAGCGCTTCCAACGGATAAACAAAAAGAGAGACTAACTACTCTCTCCATCATGGATAACAAACTGCATCAGATAAGTACAAACGAGTCAATTACTGAGAGAGGAGCACAGAGAAGTCCAAGTAAAAAGGAATCGAGCAAGAGCCGCTCTCGAAGGGATTCCGCGAGTTTTTCGAACGAGGTGTTGAATGATCTGAAAGCGACGATCAAGGAGAAGGAAAATGAACTTCAAGAATTGAAAAACAAGAGACAAAAAAATGATGATGAGACGCAAAAGTTATTCCAGCAAATAAAAAATCTATCTTCAGCGAATAAGAAAAGTGAAGAGCAAATTGCTAAAATGAAAGAGGAATTACTTAGGAAAGATATCGAGATTTCTCAGTTGAAAGTAATGATCGAAAATGTTTGGGGTGAAAAAAATAATTTATTTGATATTTGTAGAGTTCTAGAGACAAACTGGAAACGACTGTGCAGGAATTGAAAGCTCAGATCAAAAAGGAAGAGAAAGAAAGAGAAAACGAGATGCTAAAGGTAGGGTTTAGTGCATTGAAAGAGTGAGCTTATTAATACCCCCACCATTCAAAGAATCGTAGGTTAGAGCAAATCCTTGATGAAAAAAGCAACGAGATGACAGAAATTCTTAATAAAATGGAGGCTTTCGAGAAAAACGGGGAGAGAACATTGCAAAATGAGAGAGTCGAGCACCTTCTTGAGAAAAACGCACTTGCTGAAAAGCTGACGGAAAATGAACTGCTGGTCCAAAAGTTACAAGTTGAAATCGACGTAATTTTACTCAATAATCAAGGACCAAAGTTGAACATCATTATTAGAAGAATGAGAAGGCTAAGAAAGAATATGCCATGATTGATAGCAAGATTGAAGAGCTCGAAGCCATGCAGCAGAGTTTAATAGCGGAAAATGAAGCCCTGAAAAAGAAATTAATGACTGCAACGCAGTCTAATAATTCTACAACTATTTTGCGAATTTGTAAAGACCCAAAAGAGACCAAGGAGAATTCTGTAAATACTTTTTCGATTCGGAAATTTGCTAATCGTATTGCTATTTTTCTCCCAAAGCTGAATTTAGGCTGCAATCCAGAAATCATTTCATTGATTATCGGAGCAGCTCATCGTATTGGTGAAACTGCAGATTTAGCAAAAAGAGTCATACAAGTGATCCAAAGCATGGCGAAAGGAATTGAACCTGATATTCAGCTCATCTTGAAACATAATATTGCTGGGAAAGGCAGTATGCAAAAAGAAACAGAGTTTACTATGAAAGGACTCAAACAGCGAGCGCAGGAAAATTCTGAAGGGGTTAATGAACTACATAAACTGTTAGTAAGCATTGTGGACGCAGTGTGCGATCTTTACGCGATTAAATTTGGTGCCGTTTGTGGATTATAAACCACCTGTCTGCTTGAATTTATCTACTATGCCTTAATTAGGCATCCATATTGTTCTTGCATTTTTGTTGTAAAAATAGTCATTACTTAATGTACATTTCATGAAATATCTGTCACAGAAGCTAAGTAACTTTGCAACAGAGCATATTGGCTCAACGACGTCCCCGGGCTGTTCAAAATTGATGGTATACTCTGTAAACTTTCAGAATTTTTTCACAGAGAGTAGATACATACAGTATTTATATATAGAGAGAGACACCAATAAACACTTCGGTCTCTTTGGAGTACAGGAATTAAGAGTAAGTGATAAGTTAGATTGGGTTATATTATATATGTGGTTAGATTTTCTGTCGTTAACAAACATCAAAGATTGTTAACTGACATTACTCTTCCTTTTTGATAATGTCAAAGTCACCGATGTCTTCTGTAGTAGTATTATCTTTCGAGCTCTTAAGAGTCTCATCCTTAGTTGCTTCGATTACTTCGTGTCCTTCGTAATTTATAAGGTAAGGACGTATTATCTTGTGATATAACTCCAAAGCTCCGTGGGTTTTCGGATGATAGAGATAGATAAACAACGCGATTTTACAGGCACTATAGAAAGGGACCCATCTGAATAGACTGTATATGACTGTGTCGAACACCTGAATGAAACCGAACAGCGCCCAATAGGTAAACCATTGTTTGTCTTCTTCTTTTTGTCGAGTGCCAATCGCTTTAAAGGATGCCCAAGCTGGGTAAAGAAAGCCTACGAGGAAAGCTATCCAAAATCCACCTATTTCCAATAAAACCATCAGAGATAGGATGGATAGGAAAATAATTCCAAAGTAGGCAGGTTTGATGTGAGTTTTCGTGCTCAATTCCTTCAGCTGAGGAATATTTTCGAGCTTATGAAGGCCCAGTTTGTCGCAGACGCGGTCTAATAGTTCTGTCATGAGTGATTTTTCCTTGTGTTCTGATAGAATTTGAATTTAATGTACTTTTATGTCTGATTAAATTGCAAAAAACTCAAGCAAATCAATCAGAAATTTCATCTCGTATTTGCAGATTTAAACAGAAAGCGTTAGCCGTTTATACAACTCCTCCAGACTCCACCAGAATTTTGCTGCGGAAAGTCTGAGCCTTCTCCTCAGGATGGGCGTTATTGAAGGGGTTGCTCCCTTTGTACATTAAGTGGAATTTCGAATTTTTCTATATTTTCAAAGGAACTGGTTGTTACTGATAACATGTGATGTGATCTACACAAATACCTTGGGAAAGATGCCCACATGTTTTCAATGTTTTTTTTTTTAGGAAAGCGTTCATTTTCAAATCTGATAAGGCAGTAATTCGTGATTGTGTGTGAAAATGGATGGCGAGGTTCCGTAGAACATCATCATATTAGAATTGTTTTCTCCAAATTTTCATTTCTTAGTTATCAAGATTTCATAATGAAAAGTAAATTGATAAGCATTTGATCTCTGCAAGGAGAAAAAAAGAGAGATGAACACTCGATAACTCATAGATATCTTATATATTTTGTTAATGAAGAATAAAAATATTACTCAAAAAATATAGCTTATTATTTGTAAATCCAGGAGAAAAAAATGGTCCTTCCTTTATTAAAAACCTAGAACTAATCTCTTCCGTTTTTGATAAAAAGTTTTGAGACATATAAAGTAGTCATTATTTCTTGTTTCAGTTGAAGCTTCCAGTGAGCATCATATCATTTATAACGGCATCCTAATCACAAAAAAAGAGATTTAGTTAAAGTATTCATAGTTTTATCTTACCCATCCATTAAGATCTTCTTGCTTCAGGGAGCCAATCTGCTTGTTCATTTGGTTCGCATTGAATGGCGAAATATCCAAGTTTAAGAAATTAACGTTTTGATAATCAACCTAACAAAGGGGTTATAACAATGATTTGTTAGAGGGTAGTTACAATTCTTGGTGATGGGTCTTCAATTTTTGGGAGGTTCGCTGAGAAGCCTTGGTATTGTTTTTCATTGTCTTGGAATACGAGTTTTCTTGGGGATGGCTCGAAGGATTCGACCTCTTGGCTGATTTCGTCGAAATTCTCGAGTTGTTGCTGAGATGAGATGTCTGTGTTCTCACTCTCAGCGCCCAATGGCTCGATTCCCTCCAAAAACTCAGGAATATTAGTAAGGGAGCTCGCTCCGTTCGCGTTGTTTTTCAGGAGAGAAGAAATAAATTTGTAAGTGAGCTTCAGCTTGTTCTCAAGCACCATTTGTTTTTGCTTCAATTCTTGATTCTACAGAGTGTTTGGTAAGATAAGCAAGATAATGAGTTATTGTTACCGATTTAAGGAGATCTTCGTAGGATGGGCCGACTTCTTGGATAGCTTCCATTGACTTTGAGGATTTACGGGACCTTTTGATGTTCTTGAGGAGGTCGCTGTGGGGAAAAATTAGTGAATGATTACCATGGTTTAATCGTTACCTTCTTCCCTTCTTGAAGAAAGGATGGGAGTAGGAAAGCTTGCCTCTGGGAGCTTTGCATCGTTTGAAGTCGTACATATTCAACTATTAGAAAAGTCCCGGTTAGGTTTAGTAAGAAAGAGTCATTAATTACCTGACGAGTGAAGGAAGGGAGGTTCTTGTGTGAAAAAAGATTAGGGAGGATTCTGGAGGAGAAGACCTCTCTGTTGAATACGATAAAGCTGGTTCCTTGAGGGTTCCAGCTAACTATTTCTGGCTCTCTATTATTCTGGAGAATGAAATAGATTAAAAGGGAGGAATGAAGAGAGGAAATTTACTTCAACAAGGTCGAAGAGCTTGTTAATGAAGGGGTTTTTGTGGTGACAGAAAGCAGAGACCTTCTCTTTGATGGAGGGTTTTTGGGTCTGACTCATGACTAAGGTGTTAGTGTGCTCTTTTAGTTTTAGATAAAATTATTAAGTTAGATTCAAGGCTTTCTCATTACTTAAATATCTGTTCCAATTTATTCGCTGAGCTTTAAATATATTAAAATATAAAAGTCCAGTGAAGGTCAGTATATTTTAGGAAATGAAAATTCATTTCACAACGCAGCCGCCACGCGGTAAATATAGGCCCAAAACCCCTAAATACCCTCTTTTTCGAGTTCCATCATCTCCTAACTCCTGAAAATACTTACATTACCTGCATCTGAACGATAGGGTGCCTTTATATCTCATCAATTTCATGAATACGGATAATTTAACAAATAGTCAAGTAGTATTGACATTAGTTGTGTCCATATGGCAAGAAATTAGAGCTAATTGCCTCCGCGGAGAATTATAATAGTGGGTTTTTATAACTAACAAATAAGCAACTCGTTTCATACTCCTATACGGGTATTTAGTCGAGAAGATGAGTCAGAAAGCTTAACCAACAAAACCTGAAGCCTAATAAAAGCGCTTTTTGTGGGTTTCAATTAACGAGAGAGCATAAACCCGTCACTTGCCACAACAGAGTGAGAATTTATTTAGTTAGATAGGAGGAAAAACCTGAATTAAATACGTTCTCGAACGTTTATCAAACTCTGAAATATTCTAACTTAAATAAAAATACCTACCTTTAATATAAGATTCATGTATATGCGCTTTTTGGAGGTGGAAAATTAGCAACCAGGGTCTTTCCGCCGAGAAATTAATATTGACCTGTGCGCGGCCCAAAAACTGATAATTCTCTAATTGAAGTATGGTATTTACTATAGTTAGTTTAAATCTTGAGTAAATGCAACGGCAGCAAAGGAAAAATTCTTTATATGAAGGAGTATAGGGTTAGTATTAAATAGAAAAGTGCTCATTGAAATGGATTCCTGAACACCGAATGGCTAAGCTAATTATCTTTTGAAGGAGAAATTTATCAATATTTGTGACGTCACGATAAAGACAAATTTGTTGTCAGCGTAAATGCTGCAGAATCAGTAACTCAGTAGCTCAGTAGTTTGGCGCTGTGGTGGGCATTTGAGAGATGGAGAAGGGAAAAAAATATATCGGCGTGAGATAGGCTGCTTGTTTGCTATTGTAACTGCGAGAGCTTGTGTAGGTGACTTAGTATGGTAAAATTCCAGACTTTGCAATAGAATTATAAATAATAAATTTGTAATTAAGGAATTGAAGCCCTCAATGCTCTCCGTTGCAGAAAAAAAATAGTCTGAGGATCTCCAATAGCCCCCTTATAGCCTTTGTTAAGAAGAAAAATATGTTGAATGTGAGACTGATGTCCTCTGAGAGTTTAGATGCAACTGGCATTTCGAATCGGACAATAACTACTTTAACTGTGAGTATAGCTGAGAAAGCAGCTATCTAGAGTCGCATGAGGAAGGCTCTGACCATCTGCAATTAGAGAGGAGACTCGTTGTTAGAATTATGAGATTATTTTTATCCTTACGGCAGTTAGGAGCATAAAATTAGTGGATAGTGAAGTTGATCACGTATTGTGAGGGAATTTTCTTTCTATGTTCTCTGATTCGAATGCCTTTTCAATATGGCTATCAAGGAGAGGCAAAGAAGAATTAAAATTAAGTTTTCACTTTGAAGGAAAATTGACCTATCACTTTTAGCAAGTCCTGATGCGATTTAATGTTGTCTGTATTGCGCCTAGCAATTACAATCAGAATTGAGGTATTCGTAAGGTTTAGTGGTCAAGGAAATCGTAATTGGCGAGTAAACAAGAAAAATATGAAATAGCTGAGGTTTTTTTGGAAAGTGAGTTGATGAAGCCATCTAAGCACAAACAAATGTGAATTTTTTTGTATAAGATCGTCGTTGTGCTCAATTTCCCATACCAGAGCTCCCAACTTATTTTATGCAACAATTTTCACTGGTTAGACTTGATTAGAGAAGAGAATTTAACTCCAGGAGAATTATGAAACTGCTTTTGTTGATATATGACATTTCGATTATAAGCTTCTCCAGTCTCTACTCCTCTGAGTCAATCCTCAGCACTCACCTATTCGAAAGCAATTCTTTCGATTGCAGATGAATTCGAGTCCTTCAAATTGATTTTACTTTGCGATAGCATTGGAGGAAATTGGTAAAAATGAAACTCTAATTTAACAAGACGAGTACGTCTGTGATAAAACAATATCTGTATGTAAAAGCAGTATAAGTGACACCTCTCCTCATATGAAATTAGAATTCAGCAGGTGGCCTTCTCTGTGGGGTTAATAAAAGAATCGATGTTACAAAAAAATCAACGCACCAGAAGGAAATAGAATTCACAAAAATTATCCCCTTTGGAATTAGGAATTCCTACATGCCAATGTTTCCTTTGCATGATCAAAATTATGCTGAGAAGGCTTTTCTGTTTCAAAACCGATGCTAATTCTCTTCATTAATCAGCACAATTCTAACATTTAGGTGCCGATCATTCATTACGAATGCAAAGATGCCAATTTCCTCGCATAAATCAATTGTTGGTGTTCTCATCATAAATTGCACATTTTTCTCTGGACTTCTAACTTCTACTGATCAGAAAAATTGTAACTTCACTTCCAGCATGGGCCCACAACTCACTCACAGTAATACTCATAGTATCTCACTCTTTGTAATTCATTCTACCATAAATTGACACTTATCCTAAATATCGAAACCTTTCGGCAGAATGAACTTTTCCTTAATACTGATCTATTAAAATATTGTGATAACAGATACAATACCAAGACCGATTGAAAAATGAAAAAGAGGAAACTTTTTACTTTAAACTTCTTTTTCATCACTTTTCTTATTGCAGAAATCAACAGTAGCTCACTATTCTTCCTATTGGTTTATCTTTGATTGCTTCTTATTTGTAGGTCAGCAATTTATCCAAGATCTTTGGGGTACCACCTACACAACTTCAGGATGGGACACCTCGGTTGGAAGCGCCTATGATAACTTCTGCGGAACTGAACAAATAATAGGAGGTGAAGGCAAATTTGGAGCTGGAAGCTGGTGCAGAAAGACTTTTTCAGGATTAAAAGGACATAATTCCGTAAAAGTCACATTTGTCGCTTTTTACATCGATTCTTGGGACGGCAACAGCTGCGACGGAGGCACTTGCGCTAGTGATGCTCTTTATCTAGCGTGTGACAACACTAATCAATTCACGCGATTCTATGAGAAAGGATCATTAGGTGCTGTAAATATCTGCGGAGTCTCAACCTGGGAAGATTATTTTGCTAACGAAACTACAGCGAGTTTCCCTCATAATTTGACAACTATTACGCTGGAATGGACTACCTCGTTGAATCAGCTTCCTAACGATGAATCTTTTGGTATTAAATATGTTCAGATCATCGTCGACGTTATTTGCGCTCCTGAATGTTCGAATTGCTTTGGAAATACGCATACAGAGTGCAGAAGTTGCAACACTGGGTGGTTTCTATCAGGCAATAGCTGTATTAATCCTTGTCCTTCTAACCAATATGGAGAAACATCAGACAATCTATGCAAGGGTAATTTAATTCTATAATGTTTATGAGGCGGCATGTCTAACACTATTTTTTCGATAATAGATTGCGATCCGAGCTGTTTGACTTGCGTTGGAGGTACGAGCACAGATTGTACTTCTTGTTCGAGTGGGCTTTATCTAAATCTCCCACCCGTTGGTAGTTGCTCAATCTCCTGCCCATCTGGTTATTGGCAGGATGGTACGAATAATAAATGTCAGGCTTGTTGGAACAGCGCCACATCTCCGTATACGTGTGCTACTTGCGTCGGACCAAATAGTAATGAGTGTGGCACTTGCATTGCAGGCAATTTCTTCTATCAAGGAGAGTGCTTGGACTCGTGTCCGGATGGGTATTGGACAGACGCTTCTGCCAACCAATGCCAACCTTGCCATAACAGCGGAACAAATCCATTGAGTTGTATGACTTGTACCACAGGAAGTTCGTCGAGTTGTTTATCTTGTTATCCAGGCTCATTTCTCCATCTTGGCGAGTGTTTGGACGCGTGTCCAATCTTATTTTATGGGGATCTGGCGACGTGGACTTGTCAACCGTGTTATAATCCTAGCGGCTCGCCTGTTCAAGCAGCTTGCGCATCTTGCTTTGGTCCATTAGCAACGAGCTGTCTCTCCTGCTACACAAGCACTTATTATTTCAGTATAGACCGCTCTTGCTTGACCACTTGTCCACCAGGATACTTTGCTAATGGACTTTCAAATCCAGATAATCGTTGTGCTCCGTGTTATACTAATAATCCACCGAGCTATCCTGATGGGACCTGCGTGACTTGCACAGGCCCTCTGTCAAACCAGTGTACATCTTGCAATTCGTCGCAGTTCTTGGATACTAACGGAAAATGCGTCAATGATTGCGGTACAGGGTGGTGGGGCGATACGACCTCGAACACTTGTCAGCAATGCGACCCATCATGCTATACTTGTGCGAGAGGTACAGCTTTCGATTGTCTTTCATGCACCGGAAGCACATATTTGAATCCACGATATCGTTCCTGTGTGTCAAGCTGCCCTATAGGGTGGTGGACTGAATATCCAACTAATACATGTAGGCAATGCTACCTATACATTTCAACGGCACCTGAGTTAGATTCTTGTGCTACATGCTCTGGTGGGAGTTCGACTGATTGTTCATTATGTCCATCTTCTTCTTTCTTAGATTCAACCACTGGAAGCTGTGTCTTCCAATGTCCTTATGGGTATTGGGGAGACTCGACGACAGGCACTTGCAAGAATTGCTACTCTACTTCCGATCCTCTTACCGACATCAATCGAAGCTGCAAAACATGCACTGGGGTCAGCAATAATCAGTGTTTGAGCTGCTACTTGGGAGAGTACTATTTTAGTGGAAATGGCACCTGCTTACGCAGTTGTCCTTCCGTCTGGTATCCAGATGCTTCTACTTCTACCTGCAATGCCTGCTTCCAAGCAGCGGCGCTCTCGACTCAATACTCTTGCGCAACCTGCAGTGGACCCGCAGCAACAGACTGCCTGAGTTGCTCCGGGCCAGCTTATCTTTATCCAGGGAATAACAGTTGTATGAATCCTTGTCCTTCTGGATTCTATCACGGCATTGCAACAACCACATGCATAGCTTGCACATCTCCATGTTTAGCGTGCAATGGGCCTCTAGCAAGTGATTGTACAATGTGCTCGACAGGAAAATTGCTCTACCAAAACACATGTATTGGCAACTGTCCAAGCGGCTACTACCCTAATTCGAGCGACAATACGTGCCGAGCGTGTTATCGGCCAACAGATAATGAGGTGGAACGATCATGCGAAACGTGTGACGGCCCTCTTCGGACAAATTGCTTGAGCTGTAGCAACGAGCTTTATTTTTATTCGAAGAATCGAACTTGCCTCTTAAATTGTCCTGATGGCACTTACAAGGAAACCAGCACTGGAACTTGCGCTTCCTGCTATACTCAAAGCTCTGCTCAAAATACAGACTATTTCAGCTGTCTTACCTGCAGCGGTCCATTATATTCTGAGTGTCTGAGCTGTGAAGCTCCACATGTTTATTTCAAAAATGATTCTACATGTCGAAGCTCCTGCCCATGCGACGGAGGATACTTTTTTGACTCCTCTACAAATGAGTGTGGTGTTTGCAGTCCCGACTGCTTTTCTTGCTCTGGCCCTCACCAAAAAGACTGCGTCTACAACGATGAGGTGAACCTTGAGTGCAAACTTGGAGAGTTCGACGGAAAGCGTGCTACTGAAATAATGGGATCAATTATAGAGGCTTCTTCCTTTATTACCATCACTGTTTCGGTATTTACAAGCGTAACTTCTGGAGCGATAACTATGGGTGCTCCCACAGTACTGTCGACTCTTGGAGTTATCGGACTGTACCAGTTTTTGAATGTCGACTATCCTCATCACGTTGTGTTGTTCTTCCAATATTTGTTTTCAAACAATGCCAAACTTTTCCCGAACTTCTTCGTCCTATTTTCTGAACCCAGTCTCAAGCTTATATACCACGACTCGATAATACAAGGAGCAAATAAATTCAATTTTTTCAGAGTCAGTAATTTATTTCTTCAAAATTTCGGAGGTTGGTTGTCTTTGGAGATGTGTCTACTTATTTTGGTCCCGGTCGCCATTCTCGCTTCTTTAGCCGGCAATCATTTCAGGATTAATGAAAACGCGCGGTCTATTTTGGATGGTTTCAAGGTGTTTTTCGCTTGGAATATTCTCATCATGACGGCCTTGTCATTTTTCGTGCCGCTGATCCTGTCAGTCTCATTACAGTTCTATTATGGTTCTGCAACCAATACCTCCTTTGAGGTTCTTTCTTTGGCTCTTGGGGTCATTTTATTGGTGATCAGCGGCGTTTTATTGACCTTGCTTTTCAGATATGCCCAAGTAAAGAACGTTAATCATGGCTCTCGGTCAGAGCTATTTGCTTCAACAAGAGTCCTTAGTAACCCTGATCGAATAGTAGAAAGTGCAACCCCTGCTAAACCTGACTCCCATTGTAGATATTGGGCGCTTGCCCTCTGCCTTCGAAACCTGGTGCTTGTTCCACTCATCGCAACTCTCTCTGATTCTCCAGTCAGTCAGTGCTTGGTTTCATTTTTGACGAATCTTTCCTTTTTTGTCATTACGTTGAGCCGAAACTTTTTCGACATCAGATTCAAAAGGTACACAACGAGGGGTATTGAGTTTTTGAATGCAGTTATTCCAGGGCTATTCATGGTTTATGGTATAAATAGCTCTGTAGATGACAAGACTGCATTCCTTACAGATAATTCAAAAAATGCTATTGGATGGTTAATTATCGTATTGATTTCGCTGAGTTATATTCTTGTATTGGTCTTCCAAACCTGCGAGTCATGGTTTATCTTGGGGCATGTTTTCAGAACATTTTGGAAGCGATTGCAGATATTATATAACTATGTCACTGGAGAGGATATCAGAGCAAAAGTTCGTTCATTGAATGCTAAAAAAGGAGGATTTGAAGTCAAATCTAATAATAGCGAGCAGGATCCTGAGGAGAAATCTGAATTGAGAGCGCTTAGGAGTGAATTAAACGTAATCATTGAAGGATCCATAGCAACTGATGGCATTCGATCTGATTCAAAGACCTTAATAAAAGCGAAAAATGAGGTTAAAAATCCATATAAGATATCCCAGTCATCAGGTGCTGTTGATATGGTCAAAATCGTAAAGGAGAAACGCCTCAAAGCTTTGGATAAAACAAACAAATATCTCAATGTTCGTAAGGAGCCAGCGCTTTCGCAGGCAGTCTCGCCTTCCCTGATAAAATCGAGCGATAATTCAATGGCGTTTTTGGAGTCTTCTATGGTCATCGAAAATAAGTAGAAGATTGCTGTCTGATACTTGGATAGAGGTTTAGAAATCTTCGGATTAGATCTAGTCGACATATGCGAAAATTTCTTACATATTTTTTAAGTTTTTACTCTTCATCGAGTATATTTTCCACTTATGATGTTTGTAACCACAAATCATTGTAAGAAACGAGTACTGATGAGTTGCAAAATTAAATCGGTTAATAGTTATCACAAGTATTTATCGTTAAGGCACCTTAAGCAGGTTCCGTTGGATATATGAAGAATACAGTATGTATATATATAAATTATAATTTATAATAATGAATTGGTGATTTACCAACTTTGACAAAAAAATATCTACAATCAAAACTACTTCGCAAATTCATGAGAGATGATCTGCAAAATCTTACTTTTCGAGATCGGCTTCACGCAGTACTCGTCCATTCCGCACTCAAGCGCTTGTTTTACATCATCGCTTTGAGCAAGTGCCGAGCAAGCTACGATATAAGTTTTTGGGATTTTACTCGTATTCATTAGCTCTCTTATCTCCCTTGCAGCCGTAAACCCGTCCATGACTGGCATCTGACAGTCCATCAGAATTAATTTATAGTAGTGACACTGAGTGCCACATTGACTCCCTGCTCGCTTCAACGCCATATGGACTGCTTCTGCCCCAGTGAAGGCTCGGTCACATTTTATTTCAAGTCCCTTCAGAATCGATTCAACTGCTAGAATATTAAAACTTTCATCATCAACCACAAGAACATCTGGACAGCGGCAAGCCAAATCATTCAAAGGAATGTTCGAATCCGTTCTCTTTATTGATAGAGGGCTTTCTTCATCTATCATCTGAAGATATTTCCCGAATTCTGTCTCCATGCGCTTCTCCTCAGGGATCAGAGTTACGAATGAGTCATTCAACGTAACCTTAGGGCCCCTAAATTCAGGGGTCGTGTTCAACCGTAATGGGTCTTCGGGCTGAAGGGTATATTTCTTCGAGAGTGCCTTCGTGAATGCTTTCGTGATTACTTTTGAGATCGTTTGCTGATTGGTTGGTGCCCTTCTCATCGAAGGAGCGAACTTACTTGTTGGAGCGTTAGCAAAATTGACCGTATTTGATGATGATCTTACAAGCTTTCTAGGAGAGCTATCATCCGAGGTATTTGGTAGAGTGAGTTCATCCTCATTAAGAGCTCGCGAGCGCTTGAAAGTTTGTTTTTGTGGTTTATTCTCAACTTTTTCTTCCAACACAAACGAAAATATTGACCCTATCCCTGGCGTCGAAATCACTTGAATCCCGACAGGAGACTCATTAGGCCCTAACACTTGAGCTAGGGAGTTTGCTATCATCAATCCAAGACCAACTCCATGGGGATTGAGGTCCTTTCTGTCATATCCCTCTATATGCGTGAACTCTCCAAACAGTTTTTTTTGCTCTTGAATCGAAATCCCGATCCCCGTGTCTTCGACCTCGATTTTCAGTTGTCGGCTGCATTCAGTTCCCACATCAAGCTGCGATAATCTCACTTTGACATAGCCTTCTCTGGTAAATTTGATTGCATTGCTTAACAGATTGAGCAAAATTTGCTTGACTCGCTGGTGGTCCGTGCAAAAATCATACTCTGTGAAGTAGGCTGGACAGTCACAAAGCAGTCTCAGCTTTTTAAATTTCGCTTGGATTTCCACGAGTTGCAGCGCCTCTTGTATATCGCTGAGAATATCGTTTACCTCGAAATTCAGACGGAGTCTATCCGCTTTCAATTGCGACATATCAAGGATGTCGTTAATCAAACTCATCAGTAAACGATTGCTTCTGATTGCTGGTAATAAAAAAACGTTTTTCAATTCCTGAGGGACTCGGTCGTCTTCATACACTCTCTCGATGAAATTAGTGCTTCCGTTGAGCGGAGTCCGAAGCTCATGAGAAACAGTTGCCAGCAGCTTGGAGCGGTAGGCGTCCTGGTCTTGAAGAGTCTGTATGGTTTTTCTATGTGTCGTTTCTGAAAAAATTATCGCGAGGGCCTGCGACTCTTCAAATCTGATAAACGATATTCTAATTTCGAATGACCGGGTCACAGTGTTCTCTCCTCCAGTAGAATGGGTGGCCTCTAGGGCAAGAATGTCCTTTTCGCCGGAGAAAAGAGATTCGTATTGAGTTGAAGACTCTAAACTGCGCCAAATTCTCAAAAATCGTTCCAAGAAACGGCCGAAGTTCTCGTTTTGTAAATTACGAGGGGATTCTTTGGAAATATCGTCTTCTTTGAGCCGTGCAGAACTTTCAGCCATGCTAAAAAAATCCTAATTGATGAAATAGTATTACTATCTCGGTTAATGACGACGAAAAAATTACCAAATCCGTTGACGATTTCACGTCACCTAACCATATGTGATGATTGAACAGTATCGTTCTGATATCCTCATGTATGTCAATTATTTTAAGCTTTCGAAACATCGACAAGTCCTGTGAGCTCTGCATATTAATCTTTGCTCCATTCGTCGCAGCTGTGCTCTCTGCAAAATCCACATCGCATAAATTCCGGTTCTGAAATATCCTATTGCCGATTTTATCCAACACTAAGACGCTCTCAGAGCACGATTTCAGCAGTTTCTGCCAGATTTCAGATTGATTTGCTAAATTTGCTTTCTTTGCCAGTGTTGTCCTAAAATATTTTTGCATTAGGAAGACTGCCACTATAATAAACACGATGCTGGTGCTAGCCTCATAAATTCGTAGTTTCCCTTCAATCTCACTAAGCTCGCCGGTTTTTATCACGAGATAGAACAATGTAATGATAAAAAAGGCCGCTTTCGGTAGCCAATTGAAAATCCCGAATGAAAACAGTGTCGTCCTTAGTCCTATCATCCAGCCATTGAATGTCGTCCCGCTGTCTGTAATTTCAGGCCGTGGATTGATGGTACTATAGATAAGAACAAATTGCCCTATTGCCATTACAAATAGATCAAGCATCCACGAAATGCATTTTAGAAATTTATTCGTAACCGCTTTCGGTTGTCTTAGTCTCCAAGATACAAATGAGAGCACGAATAACCCAAAAAGGAAGACCATGCTAGAGATGAAAGGAGGAAGCCATTGTTGGCTGTAGATAGTGTAATTGAATGATAATTCACCGATTTGAATTGCCACGGAATCGAATAGAAAAAAGAAGAATCCGCAATTCCGAATGAGAGTGAGAAACAACGGCAGGCTTTCGTAGTATTGTTGACCAGAGTGTTCGCATAGTCGCCTAAGAATCTTCATCGCTTCGATTTTAGTCTGAGCCTGGTTTTGGAGCAAATTAATTTTATTAGGAACAATATAAAGGTTTGATAATCAATTAATCACGGATTAACAAACTATTGCTGGGAACTTGATCCAGCTTCTTTTCATCGCTTCCAATTTGTGGAAGAAACCCTATTTTCTTAATGCCATTTGGACGAGGCATCTTCGAAATACGTGTTGTGAGGGTCAAATCGTTCAAATAAGGAACGGAAATTCTAATACAATCTGGAAACGGCTAGATAAATTTCAATAGGAATATGAATTTAACGGGGAATTTTATGGATATTTCGTTGAAAAGAGACTGCTCTTTCTTAATTACAGTGAAAAGGTCTGGAAATGTGGAAGGGGTGCTTCATGGTAGGAAATTTAATTCCAGATTTGGAAGAATTTAATAAATTCAAGCAGTTATTTAATCCTTTTTTAGGACTCATTCATTTGAAGCAACTAGTAGAAGTTAAATTATTGGCTCAAGTTGTGGAATGTATAAAAATGCGACTGACACCAAATCCCAATCCTTTTTGGATTCGATGGGCTCTGATTCAGGTATTTTCAGCGTTATCTCTGAGTTTTCGTGGTATTTGAGAAGGGTAGTTGTTGTCTGAGCTGATGTGTAGTCTAAAAGTTTCATTGCATCAAAAGAATTATTTCTCAAGAAGGCGAAATCGGATGTAATTGTTTTTGGTTTGTCACTTATCATGAACCTTGCCAAACTCAGTTTCTAACGAAATATTAATCATTTTCATTTCTCATATTTATAGTTTAGAAGCTCAAACCTATTTGCTATTTGGATTAATTAAATACTTGAGCCTTATGATTGCTAAAAAAACAGAGAAAAATGCAGATGTATTTCAAAAGAATTTTAAGCAATAATTCTGAATTATTATTTTTTTCTTTACTAACAGAGTGATATACCTGATACCTCAGAGCAGTATGGAATTGCATTGCTCTCTGGTAGGAGGAGATTCAGTTCCTCTCAAATTAATTACGATATACAAGGACACTATTATCACTCTCAGATAGCGAGATAATTCTGTTTGGATGCAAGTATGGCCTTGAATTGTCATCAGAACTGGCTTTTTACAGCAGAAGATTGCTGATGGAACGAAATACTCAATCATTTTTTTTCTGGACTCATCGACAGTGACGCAATATCGAAATAAAACGTACAATTTTTAGAAGCTTCGATCCAATAATTCGGTTGCAGAAAAGCCAGCACATGCGGATCTTATTATTATGGCTGCGCGACACTGCTGGAATAAGCATTCTTGATGAGGAAAGCAATTTCGTCTCATAGACCATTCAGAAGCTTAAGAAGAGATGAGATTTTAAGAGAATGAATGGAAGAACCAGGAGAGGTTGTAAAATGCTCTCAAATGAAGAAGGAACTTTCAATATTTTTCATATTTTCTGAGGAAGGAATTAGATCGGAAAGGAATAGAGTGTTCTACGATTGATCTTCGTTTCAGAAAGTTTTAATTCGCGAAGATACACCATCAAATTCGAATTGCGCCCCTCTACCCTTTCTGATATGCTGATATTTCTGGTTTTGAATCGCTTAATTGTCTACAAGTGAAAAAAAAAACAGTAACAGATTCTTAGATGTTGAAAAAAGTTAATTTACAATGTCCAGAAAGATTGTAGATTGGTAACTGCTTAGAAATGAAAAAATTAGACCTGTTCTTTTCATAAATAGGTGTGTGAAAGCTGATAAGAAACTATACCAATCGAAAAAATGATTTTCATGGTCAAATAGTTACAAGGTTCTTCAGTCTTCATGCAAGAGATTGCTAGAATATACACAAATTCTGAAAATTTGATTATTTACTGCATAAGTCACGTTCTAGTCCGCTTTACAATGATTTTAAGCTCATATCAATTACTGAACTTGCATTGCAAAGTTAAATGAGAATAAGAAGAGGCAGAGATTCTTTTTTTTTGGTTTTTTTTTTTGGTTTTTATGAAACGAGAAAGAATTTTACTTCCAGCCAGATACCATTTCTTCAATTTTGAACGTCTTTCTTCAGAAAATTTGCTCTAATTCCAAAATATTTTGCTTTTCTCTCATATTTTCGTAATGATGCTTCCTGTATTCAAATGCTACCTTTTTTTTCTTCTTGTTCAATTACCCTTAAATTTTGTTCCTCTACAAGCTATTACATCTCTCGCTCTTTCAGCAACGTATTCTAGTGTGAACTTATCTCATCAGAATCCGTCTTCAGATGCCCTTTAATTAAGATTTTTAATCGAACCTTTACGATTCGTAAACTGCGAATTTAATAATTCGAAAGATACACCTTAAGTTTCAGAACTTTATAACTAACTGAATTCTGATTATCAGAAAGGTTTAAAATTTTTATCAAGGCGGATAAACAACATCACAAACCTTCCATTCTATACCCTAGAGGACGAATCGTCAAAGTAGCCTCAAACCTTGGGTTTACAACCCTCTCCATGGCGAAATGACGACTCTCATATCCTCCTGTTTAACTAAAGCCAAAAATTTCATAAGTCAGCATTTACTGACATTTCGATAAAGCAAGCAAAATTTTCTAAAGTTATCTTCCGCTCAGACTACTGAGTTTCATTCTGCCTTGTGATTGACTGCGTATTGACTTCTTCTTAGATGTATTAGTTTTAACAGAAGATCTCGAATTCGGTTCATTTTTTCTGTTCTTAACAGAAAATAGCTCAAATTTCTGGACCTCTTGGTGTCCAAGCGATTTGAGATGGTGTTAATGTGAATCTAGGAGCCTCTTTGAGATACATTCGAGTTAGTTAACTGATTAAACTTCTTTGATCAAATCTTCAGCGTGCCATATTTACTGATCTTGAAGTTTATAATAGCCATTTAAAAATCGCACAGATCTTAGAATCTTGGAACTAAATTCCGACAGATGAGTTTTTAATTACGAATTATTAATTCTGCGTATCATAGCCCCAACGTATGCCTCCTACTCTCAGATCCATAAAACGCCGCAGTCATCCTGACACGTCATCGGAGTCATCAGGTCTGATGGCTCCAGGAGTCCAAGCCAGCGAGGGTAGCCTTGACCAGGACGTCAAAATCGAAAGCTTGCAAGAAAATCTAGAGGGCCAGAATTCTGAAAGCCCTTTGGAAGAGAAAAAGTCCAACAAACGAATCAAATATCAAAAAGCCTCGTTTAGTCTCAGGGCGAAGCTGGTCCAGATGGTCGATACTGAAGGGTTTTCCATCAGACAGGTAACCAAACGACTTTTTTAAAACTTGAAGCTTATTGGCTGAATTTTTAGGCCGCCAAGCAACTCAACCTCAAGTATTCCACAGCGAAGTGTATCTATAAGCTCTTTGTCGACGAGAGCAGGCTAGGTACCACGCGAATCTCCAAAGAAGCGCTGCTTAGTACCAAGATTGAGCAGGTAGAGCAAGAACATGATGACTCCGAGAACGCGGACTCAGAGGTCGAGCATGTCAGAGATCGTGCGATAACCACGAAAAGAGTGAAAAAAGACCTCAAAAACTATAGACCTCTTATGGATGAAGAGACCGGTGCAACGAATCGAGATTTCGATGAAAAATCTCATGATACTACAAATAAAGATATGTCTTCACCTTCCTCTCAGAAGCTGCATAGAGGTAAATAAACCCTTTATTTATGAAAGAATCCTTATATTTCAAATGAATAGATGATTCCATGCAGACAGACAGCACTACTACGGCAACGACTCCTGTGGCGGATAATAAAGTAAATGGCAGTCCTGGGGGTATTTCTCCGGTGATTGTGAGCTATGTGCCTCAGGTTTATCAGAATACGTTGGTGCTGATCCCAATAAAAATTCGAACGATGGACATGGATAATTCTAGCATGAGTTACGAGGCGAAAGCCTTACAAGCTCAACATACTGCATCACTCTACTCTCAGCCTCTTATGATTAACCTCAAAGGCGAGAAAGACGGCGAGTGGGACGTTGGCGCTGGGTTAAACCTAGGCAATGTCCTGAGAAAGGCTGGGTTGAATATCTTGCAATAGAGGTGAAGGGTGAATAAAGACTATTTAATATTATTAATTGATAAATACTTGTTAAACCGAGTAAATTGCATCTTCAGTTATTTGAAAAGCTCTTGTGATTCCTGTGAATTGCAAGCTAAATTTTATTTAACTCAAATTAAGTAACTGCAACCATAACTTATGCATAACTTGAATTGATTTAATGCTACCCCAAATCAAATTTTCAGATGCATCGAAGTTAGCAGCAGCAATATAAAACACATTGCCAGAAGAGTATATCCATAATAATAGGAAATTACTTTGAGGTTCGGGGCTATGTGTACAAACTAAAGAACAATTTAAAGCATTTTTGCAATGTTCTATGAAATTAGAAACTCGAGTGTTTTAACTATAATTGAATTGAAAAGGAAAATATAGTTGATCGAGCCTATTCACTATGCAATCAATGGGACCTATGTGAAAATAAGGCGAGCATCGTAGATATTTATTCTTTGCTCCATTCACCTTTCTCTTCATCGAGAAAAATTTGCTAGTCCGTATATTACCACAATCCTAGCTGAAAATTTATGCTCTGTTTAACTCAATTATACAGCGATGACTTTTTCCCTGCTACCATGCACATTTACGATTACTGAAGCAACAAATATCTATATATATATTGCTCTCAAATCCGATTAAAAACATTCAAATGATTAATTTCGTGTGTTGTTAATGTGATGGAAAAGTTCCTCCACGTTGTCTCTCGACTCAAACTTCAAAACATATTTGTTTGTAGAATCCATAATGAGCCCAGGCTTCGTCTCAATTATTTCCACATCAGTATCATTTCTCGATTTCGCCTTCATTCGGTCCATCTTAATCACCGTTTCGGCCTTATTAACTACATTTCCATCCGCTTTTTCAACCAACAGCATATTCCCGTCCACCGTAATAATCACCTGGCAGTTCTTGAAGCTCTTTAAAAGACCAGTTTCTTTTTTCGCATACCACTCCTTCAAAACCAACGGATGCATCTCAAGCTTAATCGGAGTGATCGTCGTCAGATACTCTTTCACAGTCTTGAAATCCAGCTCATTCTGGAGGGTAAGCCCTTTTGCTTCTCTGATAACCTTCGCATCATTTGGATCAATCACAGCATTGACGTTATAGATCCTCGCGACCTCTTCCTCAGGTTTGAACGTCTCGAAGCCTTTTAACGCGCCTTCTGGCTTCGCAAACGAAGCTCCGTAGATTTCAGCCATTCGTTTCAGATACGTGGTCATTGCGTTCTTCAGAGCCTGGCATCGAGCAAGTTCAAGCTTGTGGACAGACTCCCACAAGGATACGATTTGCTTTCCATATTTTTCATGCTCTTGGATCTGCTTTTGGGCGACGACCATAATCGAAAGCTCCTTTTTATAGCTGTCTTTTTTCTTTGAAGGAGCTCCGCCTTTGGCAAGGTCTGCATAAAAAGTCGCATATTTTTGTGTTTTCTTAAAAGTCTTCGCATTAAGCGTATTAATCTCCTTTTTGATCTCACTCATAGCTTCCTTTGAAGTCTGCGCCAGCTTTACGAACGATTTCTGGACATCAGAGAGAATGGCCTTCAGAATTTTTTGCTCAATGAAAGCTGCGATGTCTAGACTGTTTTTCCCTTGTCTCTGATGAAATTCATCGTAGTCTTTAAGCTGTTTAGTCAAGGTCCACGCGTTTGGGCCTTTGATGTCTTTATTTTGAAAAAGAGATGCTAGTTGTGGAAGGCCTTTGGTCATGATTTGATGGTATTGCTCTTCTTGATGTTGTCGCTCCTTAAAAAACTGAATCACGCTCTCAAAGCTCGAGAGAGAGACGCCTATCCGTTGATCTAGCGATGCTGCCACTCCGTCGCAGACTGCTCGGTAGCTATTGATTTGTCGAGCACGTTTTTGGTCCCAGTCGCGCATCTGCTCGAAGCTTTGCTGTCTTCTTTGAGATATCGCGTCGCCAAATAACTGTAGAATTGATTGGTTCGATGCTTGGGGCTGTTGGACAGTCTTTCTTCTTGTTTCTGTGGGCTCAGGCTTGCTTTGAGGCTGAGCAACTTTTTCTTCTTCATCTTTGTTAGAAGCGACAGCTAACTCTTTGTCGAGCTTGCTTTGGATCTTTTCAAGGACGTCTTCGATGTTGTCACTCATTGATAGAATATTTAATTTGAAGTGAAAGTACAGAGGTTTGATTTGATCTAAACTCCAAGAGATTACTTTTATAAATTCGAATTGGATATCGTAGTCAACTATTAATCGATATCTCAAGAGATTGGTGTTTTTTATTGTTAATGGACTCTGAGCGTCGTAAAATCTTTCAAATTGAATAGCTCTTCTGACTAATGTAATTATCTTTATGCATAAGCTTAGTTATCCAAAATCAACCTCAAAAAGCTTTTACTTACCATTCTTTAAGTAAGATTTGAGCTCTACTTTTGCCTGAGGGAGGATGCTAATATACTGCGTTTATCATACTCAGACTATGAAGCTGATTAATGATTCTTGTTGAAAAAAATAAGAATTCTAATTAATTCATGCTAATAAAAATGTTATTTCACTCTTATCTGTGAAAGAATACTCTACTTCAGTCATCTTTTTGATTCAAGTCCACTTGCTGGCAGTTCTAACTCTCTCTGCTCATAACAATTGTACCCAACAACTCCAATTTCGAAAAGAAAGAAGAGTTATTCATCAGTGTTAACCTAGTAACAAAGTAGACTGAGCCATCCTCTCATGCACTTCACCTTGAAACTCTACTTGCAACTTATTTTATTGGTATTGCTGCTTTTCTATTAAGCAACCTAAAGCGGGGATTGTCATTGTCTGATGCTTAATTTTAAAAATGAAGTCTTCAATCTAATCATAAAACCTCTCAAAATACATATTAAATAAGAACTCAGGCTTTAAACTAATTATAATTCCAACGCCGGAGAGTGACTTCTTTCCTACTTAACTATTACAAGGAGCGCTCACACACAACTTAGTAAACCATGAGTATCAACCTAAAGATAAAATATATCTATGGAAACATCCTCGAAGACCATGAAAATTTGAAAGATTCACAAATCCATCAAGTCGCTGATCAAATAGTCCATGAGCACCTTGCCAAACTGGACAAGTCGGGTGGCATTGTGATTGATCAACAGTTTGTTATCAATGTATTGAAGAAAGACGGCGCTCACTTTTTCCAGGACTCCATGCGGTATTTCGATCGGAAAAAACAAGCTTTTATGCAACTTAGCTCCTCTTTCATTCTCACTATCACTTCTTCACGTGAAGAAACCGAGATTCTTCTCTGGCTAAAGGGCCTTAACAAGCACAATAAAAACAAACTGAAGAAACTAGGTGAAAAAATCAAAAAATTAGAGAAAGCTGTAGATTCTCTGAAAAATGCTCTTGTTCATCATCAAACCAGCGTTGAGTGTCTTACAGCAAGAGAATCGATACCACTACCTGACGCAAAGTTCGATGAGCCAATTCCAATATCATTAACAAAATCCAAATCTCTCGCTCACCATAGAAATCACTCGGTTATTCCCGCAATGGGTAGCAGCACACACCGTAAAAACCTCTCGATCACTGAAGCACTTGATTTAGACATGCTGTCATCTAATTTAAGAGGCCGCCTCGAGCAACAGAAAATAGACATCGCGATAATGTATGCAGAACCTCTGATCAAGAAGGATGAGGGTCAGATTATCTCTCTACCTGATGCGGTTGATTATGAAGAAGAGTGTAGTAAAATATACGAAGTGCTAGACTCAAAGCAGTTGAAAATCGATTTGATCATTGAAATTGCTACAAGGGCCAATCTTATCAGCGTGCTAAGCAAGAAACCGAGAATTCTTCATATTATTTGTCATGGTGAATACGATCGAAAGAAGAAACAATTTTATCTTTGCTTTGAAAACAACGAGGGAGAGTTGGACCCCTTTTACGCTTCCGATCTCAAAGAAATAATGGATCAGTTAAGACCCGAAATACAAGTGGTTTTTGTCAACGCCTGCCACTCCGAGCAGGTCGCTAGGGTTTTCGCTGACGCCGGAGTCCCTTGCGTTATCGCAGTGCAGAGTCAGCTTCAAATCGCTGATATCGTAGCGAGGAACTTTGCTCAGAAATTTTACCGGTACTTGTTTGATGGAGAGACCATCGGTCAAGCCTTTTACAACTCAAAACTTTCAATTCAATCCCCGGGCGCTCGGTCATGCTGCTGCGCGCATGCCCATAAAAGCAACTGTAAATGGTATCAAATGGCCGTTATTGAAGGGTATTATAAAGCTCATCTCTACCACGATCCGACCTGCACCGACTGCCCGAAGAAAGCTGATCACAAACATTCAATGGAATGCGATTGGGCTGGGCAATTTGTGTATAATTTCTCTCTAAAAGACACTGACGGAGACGATAAATGGTACAATTTTGATGAAGAAATCATCAACACGTGCTGCTGCTCGCCCGATCTCCCTCACAACGAAACAATGAAATTCATGAAGATACCAGAGCATTCAAACGAATTCGATAACCGTGTCCTTTTCGCTGACCAAGAGCTTGGTCATATTGTCAATAGAAAGCCCTATAGTGTCCTCGAACAAGTTTTCCCAGTGAAAAGGCTGATTGGTAGAAACCGCGCGATGTATGATTTGTTTCAAGTGCTTAAATCAAAGCAAAAATTCGTTGAGCTGTACGGTCCAGAAGGCATCGGGAAAACTTCTCTCGTAAAGCAATTGGCAAATTATTTCTATGCAAGAGACCTTTTCAGATTTAAAATTGCGATAGTTGACATGGCGAGGCTGGATTCGATACAGTTCTTCCTGCCAGAGCTCTATAGAGAGATCGATTTTGCGTTCGATCGACAAGCTTTCTGTCAGGCGCTGAAGCATAAGGATGCGCTATTTATTCTCGAGAGTTGTGACTCTGTGCTGGAGAACAACAAGGGAGAATTCGTCGAAATCCTTAAGAACATAGGTGAAATGACCAAGAATGTAAAGTTTCTCATCGTCACGAAGAATAAGCAAGAGCTCGGCCTTGGCGAAACGATTTTAGCGCTTGAAAATCTACCGCGGGTCGACGCTGCTAAACTGCTCCTGATTTCAACTGCGATTGAGAATATTCCTACAAACCTCAGAAACATTGAAGAACTGAAAGAATCAGAGTTATTCAAAGAATTCGATTCATTCTCACCGCAAGCAATTTGGTGGTTTTCTCAAAAGTTGAATCAAAGGGAACCGTTTTCCAAGGTGCAAAATGAACTCCTTGAAACCCTGAAACTTGGCCAAGAAAGAACAACGCAAATTAACACTGCCATCGGGAACGCGCTAGAGTAATTACATAGCTGTTAGAGCTTTATTCACTAACCTCCTCATGATTGTTTCTAGAGCGATCAAGAATGATAACGAAGAAGGATTTACGCTCCTTGGGATGATATGTCTGTTCCCCTCAGGGTTGTCTTTCGATGATTTGATTCAATTAGCCAATCTGAAATTCATTCCTTCAGATTGGGATGCGCTGCTGCAGAAAATGTTAAACTCGAAAGACGCGAGTGCGAAGCTTATGAAGCCAGCTTTTCCGGAAAGTGACCATGGAGGCAAGAAAACCACGCAACCACCTAGTCGGAACCAGTTGCTAGAAGAGGAAGAAACAAAATCTGCTGACAAAGTCACTTCGAAAGCTGAACTATGGGTCGATGAAATTGATAGCGAGAAAATAAAACCAGGTAATTATTATTGGCTAACGATCCAAAAAGACACCGTGCGAAATGGACTCTTCTTCCAACCTTCCCAGAGTGTCCACAGCTACCTCAAACGATCGCTGCGGACTTCGCTAACTAAACAAATCCTCGATAAATTCGAATATCTCACTATCCTTTCGCTTTCCCTTATCAGCGGCGCGAAAAACAACTTTCACTATAACGAACGTCTTCTGGAAAACTCTCTGGTGTCGGAGCACGGTGTCTGGAAGATGAGAGATGAGAATTACATCTACCAGAAGTACCGAGACTCTTCTCGCGAAATGTCATACCTGGAGAAATTAGAAGATCAGTCATTCAAAGACCTGAAACAAGTTTTTTGGAGTCATGACTCTAATTTTTTGAGCCTGTTAGAAGTCGAGTTAATCAACGACCTACTTTCACAAGGTAATTAGAATTACGCTTAATTACTTTATAATCAAACCCTTACTTTTATCACATATTTAGAGGAAAACAGATCGCGTGTCCTCGATTTAGTGGAGATTCTATGGCTTGCCGTGCCAACCTGCTACAAAATATTCTCTAATAGATCTTCCTCAGCGATCACGCTAGGATCGATCGTTTTGGGGAGAGTCCACGAGCTTACGATCAAAGACCAACGACTCGTGAATCTCAGCTTACGTTTGCATCTGTTCCTAAACGCGCTATATATCTACCATGACAAGGATGCTCAGACCACTCTAAACGCGATTAATTACAAGAATGAGAACCTTCAAAAGACCCTGAAAGACGTGACGGATGAAGGAATGAGAGATGGGTTTAGATTTAGCTTAGAGTTTGCGAGAGCTTTCTTTTTCTATAAGCTGAAGCGAGGTCGCTACAGTGGCAGCGCTGAGGTAGCCGCGAAGATGCAAGGAGAAGGGCGCTATCATAACGTCGTTAAGATATTGAAGGATATCTGCGAGCCGATTTTGAAACCCCTCGATAACTCGTATGATGTTGAAAGAGCCCAGGTGACTATTCTTGCCTGTAAAACGATTATCAGTGCGAAAAGAGGCAACATCGAGCCGAAATTCAAAGAGAAATTGAAAACTTCGATCGAATCCCTTTCGCAATGTAATTGCAAGAGGCTTGAAATGCAAGCGAATTATCTCTTTGCGAAAATTCAACTACAGTAATTAATTTTTGCTAACGCTTAATTTAGTTTTTCTGATGTATATAGCCTCTATCGCCAAAGAGACAAGAACCAACTATCAAACGAGACAATGAAAGAGATTCAAGAATTAAACGAGATGAGGAAAATCTATTTGAAAAAGAACGCGCTTTCGCTGGTGCAGCTCGTGAATGATGCTCACTATGAGTCAAAGATCAAGAGACTGGTGAATGAGATAAACACAGAAATCCGGCAGAGTTTCTTCAATGTAATTCTGCTGATGAGAGCTTCTCCTATCCAGGTGGAGAGAGGGTCATCCGAGGCAGGATCCTCTACAGAGATAAGTGATTCTTCGATGAGTATCACTTCAGTTGAAGAAGTCAGAACGACTGTGCCCACATTTTTCAGAACCGACCTTATGCAGTCGATTTCTTTAACGAAGAAGGCCTTGCATCTCAAATTTGAAGTGCTTACGAAAGCGAACTTAAGAGACACAACCAAATTTGGCTGTAGAATGATGCTCTTACAATCCGACATGTCGTCGCCTCACGGAATTGTAGTTGAATCTCCTGAGGGCAAGCCCGAGGTAGTTACGTACGATGAACTCAGAGACTTGTTACCGAAAAACCACCATACCTCCATGCAGAGCGAGTTACAAAGTCTTAACGTATCGATGCAGGCGCTGGACAACCCTCAGCCCATTAAGAAGGAGAAACAAGCAGATTTGGGAGACAAAGGCGTGGATTTGTGTATCGTGGGAACAAAGAATGATATGAAAACAGCCCTTTTCCTCTCCAGGGAAATGAAAATCCCTTTTGTGATTACTTTCAGCTTTAAAAGAGAATCGCCTCGGTCTGCCAATCAGAAGGAGATGCAAAAACCTGAAATAAACTCGTTCAGAAGAAAGCTTTATGAGGATGAATGTGTTGAAAAGTTCTGTGGGTACTTCTTTAATGACTTAATCGATGGGTGCACCGTCCAGCAAGCATTTGACAATGCGAAGAAAGGCATGATCGAATGTGTTTCATTCTCGTTCTGCAATTCAAATGACGAGATGGTTATCGAGACACTTGGCGAAGGTCCTATCCTCCTGCCGAACTCCGATAGTCTCCCTCACGACCACGTCTTCTTCGGTGTCGACAATTTCGTACTACAAGGAGGAAAAGCCGAAGAAATCAGCAGCGTACGCTTCCCTACCAACGTTCATAAGTCTCTCGTTCCTTTCACTGGTAGATTCAGAGAGATGGACCAGATTATGAAAAAGCTGTTGAAACCAAAGGATAATATCGTGTTGCTTACCGGAGAGCCAGGAATTGGAAAGACGAGGTTTATTCTCGAGGTTGCTTACTTTATGCAGGTGAGAAACTTCTTCCCGGACGGCGTGTTTTACTTCCCTTTGCGAAAATACAAGAAGAAAAGCTTCTATGAGATGATAAAGGAAACTATAAACTTAGAGGCTTTCGGGTCCAAGCTCGAGTTCAACTTGAAGAATCTCTTTCGAAACAAGAAGATGCTGTTGGTTTTCGACGATATTGATATCTTCTTTGAGAACGATATCGAGTTCCCATGGCCGGTGTTCTCTATGCTTCAGAAAAACAATATTTCTACAGTGCTAATCCAGAAACATAGCGTGTTGAAGATGGTTGATAAGCAACAGCCAAAAAAAGTTACGGATTTGCATAAAAAGATTAATGAAGAGCTGGTTAAAGAGAGAGTTAAGCTTGACCGGTTTTCTGATTTCGAATTAGCTCATGTACTCGCTTCTTTAGTCGAGCAAAGGCCAGAGTTTGATTTGTCACCGATGGAAGTGCAAAATCAGTCCTGGATCCGAACAGCTAAAGGAAACCCATCAAAACTTATCAAGAGTCTGACAGAAGGCAAAGTGAGCTGGAAGAGTTATACTTTAAAAATGAATCCTGTCTACGCCGAATTCATAAATCTGAAATTAGAAGGTAGGATGAAAACCAGCAAGGTGCCTCACTGGAATGGAGCAGAAGATGATCCCAGTAGTGGAGTGATCCTCACATTTTCAAGGCACTGCTCACACTATTCTGTTGCCGTTAAATGCGCAATCCCCTCACAGAAGAGAGAGCAAGGGCAGCCACTCCTTTCAGCAAGAGACATGCCTTCAGCAGCGGGGATTAATCTAGCTGAGAGTACTCCTGTGGCGACAGATGAACCTGAATCCGAATACGAGCGTAAAGGTAAAGTACAAGTACCGCCTCTAAACTTAAAGAGAGCAGCGAAGCGTACTCGAACGAAAGAAGCTTTTCAGTTCAGGCTAGCAGCTGTCCATTTGATTGAAAACCAAGTGTTAAAAGATTCGAATGACCTGAATGTGAATACTTCGATTGCACTGAAAAATCAACCAGCCATGAATCCCATGAATCTGGATTTGAGGTTCAATTTGTCAAAAGAAAAGACTTCCGAGGGTAACTATTTGACTCCAAGTATGAATAATTCACCAAACCGTAATGCTACCGATGTCAATTTCTCCGGCGCAACGAAAGTGGGGAATCACAATTCCGATGAGGAGGACGACGATTATGAGCATTTGGAAAGAAGGATAAGAATGCGTGGGTGTCGAAAGAGAACATGGAGAAAGACAAATATACTTTTGGCTGATCAAGAATTCGAGAATAAGTTGAACATCCTTCGACAGAAAATCGAGGCGGGTGGTGGCCTGCCGGTAGAAGAGAACGTAGAAAATGTGGAAAATGAAGCAGATGAGGTTGTGCCTCGAATAATACAAAGACACAAGAGACACAAGCGATTAGAAACTATTCAGCAGGCGAATGAGGGTCAAGAGAACGATTCCGGTGGATTTTCTTTGAATGATGTAGAAACACCGGAGAACCAGAGCTTCTGCAGTGACAACTCAATTCCAGATCCCAACGTGGCTGAAAAATTTGATAAATTTGAATCAACAACACCGTTCATGCGCCCAATCAAGACCAATGCGTTAAGAAGGGTTGAAGAAATGCATGCGATCCAGCAGAGTCGATCACCGAAGGACGCGAAAGAGGTGAAGATTATTTCACCTATGCAATCTGCCACTCATTCAACAGCAACAACAGCAACTACAACAAATATACAAACAAATATACAGTCAACGGGTACACCAGACCGTACAACCCAACCAACGACTGAGAAAGCAAATTTACCAGAACGTCCTACTCAAACTGCGAGCACTGGTTTTACAGGTGGGAAACCAACTATACCACAGCTCGGAAAGCGTGTAATTACCTTCGTTAAATCCCCTACGCACAGAGTATCTCCTTCGGTGGGAAGTCTACAATTTGGAGGAGGGAGCATGACAGAGAGAGGAGAAGTTAAACCCGTTCGAATTACGAGCCCAGTACATTTTCAAGGACCAAGAAGGTTTGGAGGAGGGTCTCAAACGAACGGTGAGGCTCTAAATAATTACGGGTTGCCTAGTTACAACACTCAATCAGGTAGTGGGATGTTCCAACCGAATAGCCCTGTACATCAATTAAATGGTAGTATAAGTCAATCGAACGGAGGAATGATCCAGCCAAATGCAGGCGGTATGAATCATTCAAGCAGCAGTACGATGCTAGCGAATTCAGTTGGCTACCAGTCATCCCAGCAGATCACACAGACGAAGAGTAGCAACAGTCAACCTAAGGAGCCAACGAAATTGAGTTATTCACAACTTAAAAGTCCAACAGAGTTCAATATGATGGCCCCAAGGTTGAATTCGATGCTTCAGCCTACAGTTAGCAAACACACTACGGCCACAGCTAAGAAAGATACTCCAAATGATAACTCGTCATCAAAGAAAACTGAGGACATTCGAAAACTCCTGCTGGATGGTGAAAAATCAGACAACGGTGTTGGTTCGCCGATGATGGGTATGTTGGGAATGCGAAAAATTGATCGAAAACAGCATCCTTAATTACAAATGGTAAGTATAATCACGTGTTTTGTGTATTATCATTACTTTTTTCTCAAAACTATTCACGCGATTAAAGATCTCATCATATTGTATTGCTATATCGAGAGTGATCTATCCAGATCTATATTCATAATATTCACTGCTATGTATCAAAACTATATATAGTGAAAATGTAAACGCTCTTCGAAAAACTAGAGATAAATCTCAATATTGAGGGATAGTTGTCCTAAAATGCAAAATAAGCAAAAATTCGCTGAATTGCGAACTTTGGTTTAGAAAAAGCACACTCTAAGCAAGATATTGTTTTCTTTCCGAGCCATTATTACAAAGTTCAGGCTGTTGGAAGGCCTTTAGGTAAAAGTTGAATCTTTTTTCGACAGATCTCGCATCATTGTCGGTTTTGTTAGAGTTTGGCATGTGGGCTGAGATTCCCATGATTTGTTCTGTCGGATCGATCGGCTGATCCTTAATGAGTCTAATAAACCGATTTAATCTTTGAAAGAACTCAACTAAATAAGATTTCGTAATAAAGTAATACAAATATACATATAATAGACCTTTCATCTGCAAACCCATCTATATGTCCGAAGATAATACAACTGGAACAGAAAATAAACCTCAAATAAATGAGCCTGAAATGCCTGTTATCGACAGGAACGCCTTAGACAGAGATGCTAAAGAGGACAGTGAAGAGATAAAAAATAATACTATTGACCCAACACATTCGAAACCTGAACTCAGCGAACCAATCGAAAGCGACACAAATCAAAATCCTGGCCAAGCAGAAGAGGGTACCACCACTGAAAAGAAAGAATCAATTGTTTCCTCAGAACCTGCAGGCGAAACACTTAAGGAGAATGAAAAACATAACAACGAAGATGAAATTAATCAGCCTCATAATGTCAATGAGACAGAGGCCACACAGCAAGAAGAGCCTCAAAATCTAATCGAATCTGAAAAAGCAGACGAGAGTCAGCCAGAGCAAGCAAATAAGAGTGTTGCCGAGTCAGATCCGATAACTCAGATTGCGAAAAGTGTTGAAAAAATGAGTTTTGCGGAAAAAAGGAAAATGTTGGAAGCGAAATTCGGTCCTAATTTGAGTATGGGAGGGGGTGGTCCCAATAATAAAGTTGAAAAAGTTCATAGTGAGGGAGCTGCTCCGTTGCAAAATGTTTCAAACGAAAAGCAGAGTGATTCTTTTGGAGATCTGAATGAAATGCTTCTATTAAAGCCTTCTGTAACTGGCAGACAAAGACAAACGAAAAAGATTGAATTAGATTTCGAGTCAATTGAAGAAGATGATGAGAACAAAGGATCTTCAGTTATCAAAAAGGAACCTCCATTGAACAATGAAAAGAGTCATGAGAAATCTGAACAACAAGAAGAGGGGAAAAAATCAGCTGAGGATGTCCAGCAGAATGAAGGTGATCAACAGCGAGAAGAAGATATTCGACAGCAGGAGAAGGAGGAGAATGCCTTGCAAGAATTTGAAAATGCTCAAGGGAAAGAAATTAGTCAGCAACAGGAGAATAATACGCAACAAGGTGAGGAAGTTTCACAGGAAAATGCTCAATTGCAGGAGAGTGTTTCGAATAAACAAGAGAATCCGCACGAATATGAAGGGAAGGAGGACATTCAGCAAGAGAAAGAGAATCCTGAACAGCAGAAGGAGAATGCTCTACAGCAAGAGGAGCCTCAACAACAACAAGAAAAGAATGCTGAGAAAGAAGATAATGAGCAACAAGAAGAAGTTATTCAACATAAAGAAGAGAATGTTCCAGAGAAGGAACATGTTCAGAAACAAAAAGAGGATGTTGAACCTGAAGATAACGCTCAACAACCGAACGAACATGCCGAACATCAGCAAGAAGAGAATATTGAACCTGTGGAAAAAACTCAGAAGCGAGAGGAAGAAGAAATTCGACAGCAGGTGGAGGAGGAGGAAAACGCTTCGAAGCAAATTGAAGATACCCAAGAAAAAGAAATTGGTCAGCAGCAGGAGAATACTCAACAGCAACATGAGATTGTTCAACAGAAAAATGCCCAGCTGCAAGAACATGTCGAACCAGAGCAAGAGAATTCGTCTGAATCTGGGGAGAAAATTCAGCAAGAGAATGAGAATGCCGAGTTGCAAAACGAGAATGTTCTACACCCAGAGGAGCCTCAACAGCAAAAAGAAGAAAAGAATGCTGAGAAAGAAGATAATGCGCAACAACACGAGGAAGTTATTCAACACAAAGAAGAGAATATTTCAGAGAAGGAACAAGTTCAGAAACAAAAAGAGGATGTTGAGCCTGGAGATAATTCTCAACAACCGAACGAGCATGCCGAACATCAGCAAGAAGAGAATATTGAACTTGTGGAAAAAGCTCAGCAGGGTGAGGAAGAAGAAATTCGACAGCAGCAGGAGGAGGAAAACGCTTCGAAGCAAATTGAAGATACCCAAGAAAAAGAAATTGGTCAGCAACAGGAGAGTACTCAACAGAAAAATGCCCAGCTGCAAGAACATGTCGAACCAGAGCAAGAGAATTCGCCTGAATCTAGGGAGACAATTCAACAAGAGAAAGAAAATGCTGAGCAACAAAACGCGAATGTTCTACACCCAGAAGAGCCTCAACAGCAAGAGAATGCTCAGAAGCAAGAAGAGAATATTGAACCTGTGGAAAAAGCTCAGAAGCCAGAGGAAGAAGAGATTCAAAATCAAGAAAAGGAGGAGAATACCTTGCAAAAATTTGAAAATGCCCAAGGCAAAGAAATTAGTGAACAACAGGAGAATATTCAACAACAAGGTGAGAATATCGAGCAGGAAAATGTCCAGCTGCAAGAGAATGTTTCAATACAGCCTGAGAGTTTGCATGAACATGTGGAAAGCATTCAGCAAGAAAAAAAGACTGCAGAAGATCAGCGCGAGAGTGTGGAGCAACTGGAAAATGCTCAAGAGAAAGAGAAACCTCCACAACAAGAGGAGAATGCTGACCTGAAGGATAACGTCCAACACCAAGAAGAAATTATTCAACAAAATGAGGAGAATGCTTCCGAGAAGGAAAATGTTCAGCATCAAAAAGAAGACGTCGAGCCTCAAGATAACGCTCAACAACCTCACGAGCATATCGAAACGCAGCAGAAGAAGCCGCATGAGCACGAGGAGGAATTTCAAGAAATGAAAGAAAATGCTGAGCAGCAGAAGAAGAATGCTCTACAACAAGAGGAGCCTCAACAGCAACAAGAAAAGAATGCTGAACAGGAAGATAATGCGCAACAACAAGAGGAAGTTATTCAACACAAAGAAGAGAATGTTCCAGAGAAGGAACCTGTTCAGAAACAGAAAGAGGATGTTGAACCTGGAGATAATGCTCAACAACCGAACGAGCATGCCGAACATCAGCAAGAAGAGAATGTTGAGCCAATGGAAAAAACTCAGAAGCGAGAGGAAGAAGAAATCCGACAGCAGGAGAAGGAGGAGATTGCTCTTCAACATTACGAAAATGCCCAAGGGAAAGAAGTTACTCAACAACAGGAGGATACTCAACAACAAGATGAGAGCGCTCAGCCTAAGAATAGCACTCAGCAGCAAAAGAAAGATATTCAACAGGAGATTGCTTCAGAGAAGGAGAATATTGAGCAACAACAGTATGTAAATGCTCAAAGCAAAGAAGAGAATGCTGAACAGCAGCAAGAGAATATTGCAAGACTAGAAAATACTCAAGAGAAGAACCCTGAGGAGCAATTAGAAAAATCTCGGCAGCAGGAGGAAGATTCCCAACAAGAGAATCATCATATACATGAGGAGATTAGCGATGACCAAAAAAATACCACTCAACAACAGCAAACAGAACAACAGATCGAAAATATTCAGAATACACAAGTAGCCTCAGAATTACCTTCAGACCACCAAAAATCCTCTCAAGATGAGAAAGAAATAACAACAGATAAGCAGGAGGTTTCGAAAGTCAATCCTGAATCCGAAAAACAAGTATTGATAGACGAATCTCCTGAATTGGCACAGAATAACACTCCAGAAGAGAAAAAGGATAGCACTGTACTACCTGAAGAATCAATAAAGCAAACTGAAGATACAACTTTAAACCGACCTGACAATGACAATAATGATCCAAAACAGGAGCTCACTACCGACAAAGAAGCTGTGGGGAACCCAGAGCACCATGAGGAAGAGTCTGAAAATATTAAATCAGTGGAGGAAGCTAATAGAGGTGCTCAAATAGAAAACTCACAAGGTGAGTTGAGCAAAGTTTTAGAAGCACAAGATTCAAGCGTTCTAGAGGTCGATTTCGATAATTCCGCTCAACAAAAAGCAACCACTATTGAAATTCAAAAGGACGAAGAGGTAAATTCTCAAGTCTCTCAAAAACACGATGACGATGACGTCAATGGCCAACAAAACCAAATGGATTCACAAAATTTCTCTGGCCAGCAAGGCGAGAAATTAGAACATGATCAGCAAGAACCAGAAAATGAAAATGAACGACTCAACTCAAGGAAGGAAAGCAACATTTCGGAGAAAGATGTATCAAATAACACACCAAATCTCGACCAGGAAGAGTCAGAACGACGATCAAGAAAGGATTCCAAAAGTCCAACTTCAAATCAAATGCAAGATATCATTGCCGAAAATGACTCAGGAAGAAAGCTTAACACTGATCAATCATTCGGAGATATAAATGATCAGTTGAATGCTAATGAAGCTCTTCGTAAAAACTCCGAGCCAAAAAATATTGAACCGAACTTCAACCAAGAGTTAAGCGACAATCGAGAATCCCTATCACAAACCAACATCCAACACGAGAATCCTATACAATCGAGCAAAGGGATTAGCTCTACAAGCCCTCGGGATGAAGGTAATTTCTTATCGAGTTTATTGTCTAATTTCTTTATTTATTATCGTTAGATGTTCAATTGGAGAAAAAGCCAATAAACAACGAGAATCCAGAAACAAGCTTTGTGCCATACAGCAGCGACAAGAAATCAGGCAGTAGCAGTCCCAAGAGAACTTGGGAGATGTCTATGCCATTTTTAGTTCGCATGCAGATGCATCAGAAAGAACGCGAACGAAATTTAAATAATCTGAGAGAACAACTCGCTCGAGAAAGGGCACTGAAAGAAGAAAAAGAAGCTAATTTCATGCCCAAGACCAACAAGAGCTTTCGCTCTCCAAAATCAGGCCACGCATCACGAAGTATGGAAAGGCAATCCCAATACACAAGCCCCAATATATCTACAATACTTAAATCATCGATGCTAGCCTCACCACGAGTAAAATTGTCATAGAGAATATATCGCTTATTTATTGATTATCAGATTGATGGAAACATTTCGACGACGAGATCTCCAAGGAGTGACCTCTCTCTCCTTGGAGGAAAGAGTAATTTACGAAGTCCAAGAAGAGAACTCGAGGATTCGACAGACCGGGCTGGGTATATTGCGGAGAGAGTCTATGAACTCTGTCGAAATGCACATCACGAAACCAAAAACGGCCTCTTCACAATGAGGAGACATGTCCCGCCCAATTCTAAAGTGAAAAGTCCTGGGCGCGGCTATAGAGAAATCCATAGTGAGAAAAAAGTTCGGATGGAGACTAGTAGAGAAAAAACCTTGCCCGGGTACAGGTTGTCGAAGAATATTCGTAGAACTGAAGGATATTCACGACAAAATGTAACTGCAATAGACGATGATATTCTCCAGATGATGCATGAACTTCGAATGAGAGCTGAAGAAAAGGATAAAATAAATAATCAACTTTATCATTGGAAATAGTAATCAATAAGAGTTAACTGTGAGAAATTATTATTATATGCTTTTTGATTACACACAGCCATTATTGTTAAATTCAACTCTTCCTTACGTTAAAAGAATTTTGGCGATCGATCTTTTGGAAAGATGATCAAATAAAAGGAGAGATATTTTGAAAAGGAAAATTTTGACGCAAAAAGAAAAACGAATGCTACTCTTATTGCATTGCAAACTCTCAATAAAAACAGACCATAGGTCATTTTTATAATGTTATTAATGTTTGTGTCTGCCAATAGAGGTGCGAATTACAACTTTTTTCATTTCCTCATTTCAAGACGATAACAGCATAATGTGTCATGATTACATCATATAGAAGATCTTTGGAATATCATAATAGCGACTGCATCTTTCTTTGAGGACACTTATAGCATTGAATAAAGATTTAGTAGCAAACGTCCACAATTTCAGCGTTAATAATGAAGTAGCGCAAATGAATCTGAGTTTTGCTTGTTTCGAACAAGATTGTAAACAAATAATTAGTGAAATCTCAACCCTTAGGGTTCTTCTTTAGAAATAGCAGTATAGTTTGTAGTGAATTGATATCATCCAACTGGAGTTTGGGTGCATATAAAAAAAGAATTAATCAGCATTCTAAATGCGTTTATCTCAAAGGACATTGATTTGTGCAACAATGAGAGTTGAGAGATTTATTATGGTGGTGGTATTATTGTGCTCTGCAATTCACGTGGCCATCTTTGCTTAAATGTGATCAATCGTACTAAATAAAAGCTTGTGAAATATCTTGCCATCCCAATTAATTTGGCATACACTATATCAAGCAATCTTACTTATCTAACTCAAATATGATTATTCTTTGTTAATTTGAGCCTAAGAAAATCCAAACTAATGTTTTTGTGTACTGTAGGATAAGGAAATTGACCTGATGCAGCAATACTCTCTCTATGCGTTTCCTTTTTTTAAAGCAGTATCAAATTAGGATTCATTCACTACATCCAAAGGAAAAAACTATAAAATTTCACTTTATGAAGTGCTCCATCTAAGAGCCCGTAGTAGTATCAAACTCCAAAGCGATTAACTCGCAAATGCCTTATTTTTTTTCAATCCTTGAAAAGGAAAGTTTTAATCATTCTTGCTAGAGGATAAAAAGAGATTTGTGTGATTGATACCCTGCTTAACGGGCAAACACGAAGTCTTTTTGGCTCAGAATTACAGCAATATTATGCAGGATGAACGGGTTTTACGATAACGACTAAGGTTCCTAAGTTCTGCACCAAGATTAGCATTTCGATTACTTTCTCTTGTCTTCTCCAAGAATAAAAGTCTTGCATCTTCTGATTGGCAACAATCTTCTCTTCTTACATTTGTTGCATTCAAGTCTAAGAGTAATCTTCTTGGTGGTCTTTGCCTTCTTTCTGAAGATAGGCTTGGTTTGTCCACCATAACCTTTCTGTTTAGCGTCGTATCTTCTCTTTCCTTGGGCGAAAAGGGAGTCTTTACCTTTCTTGTACTGGGAGACCTTGTGAACGTTGTGGACGTTGCACCATGGGCAGAAAGTCTTTCTTGTCTTTGGAACCTTGACCATATTTAACTTCTAATTCTGAATTTATCAAAATTTTAATTAACAAAGAGTATCCTAAATACTTTGTACCTGGAATTGCTTTTAGGCATTTTCCAATAGGAATATGGACTTTATCGCCAGAAATCTCAAAGATGAGTCAAGATGCCAATAAAAAGAGAGATTGGGTTAGTCGTCTTGAAAACTTCAGATTTACTACGATAGATTTCGTCAGAATGAAATGATATCTGAGCACATTCCATTAATCTGACAGGGCTAGTGGAGTGTTGTATTACTTGATAGGTGTTTGAGATAGCGATGATTGTATTTTTTCAAAAATAATTAAAGCCAAGCCAACGTGAAAGTTATTGCTTATCAAGAGCAGCGTCACGATAAAGATTAAACTAATACTTGAAGATAAAGTTAGTGTGATTCATTGGTTGGGTGAGTCAAGAGCCTTTTGTAAACCATAAGCCTATCCAGCTTGATATTTTATAAATTCACAAAAAATTTTCTCTAATCTGTTGGTTATTACTCAGAGGTTTTGAAGAGGCAGCATAAACTTTATCTTTTACACCAAGTCGTTGCAATACCAGCAAGAATTTTGAAATTTGCTATATGAGTCCATTTTATGTTAAGAAATACGAAAAACTTTTTGTTTTTAGCTATCTTAATTAAGGTGGACTTTAATTCTCTTGTTTTAGCTGAACACCTTCCATAAGGAAGAGATGCTTTCTTTTTTTTCTTCTGAACCTCTTTGCTCTTATTATGCTAATTTTTCTGATTTTAAGTTAAACGAAAGCGATTCCTGATTTGACCGGCCAGTTCCTCACCAAAACGTAACAAGTCAACTTTTGAGATTCTTCGATGCTAAACAGCAGATAATTGATTACCTTTCTTTCAGCACAGTCACATCATACTCTCAGAAAAAGAATTGTTTTGATTTTAACAGTAATATCCCCCTCAAAAATGTACAACCAATAAAAAATAGCCATATCAATCTCATGCAAAACACAGGAAAAACTCTGAATGTTTAGTTAATCGTTGAGCTACATGTAGCAAGCAGTCCTCTACCTTTATTACCCTAAACTCAATGGATGATTCGGTATGATTTGCCTCAAGAAATCCTTGAGGATCTCTTCTCATATGTTCAATTTAACTCAAATTATTGATTGATGATTAACGAGATTTCTCAATATAAAGAAAGGAAAGCTGGAGGCAGATTGTCCGACGTGAGAGACTTTGAAATTTTGAGTAAAAGTAACATATTCTAGAATTCATGATTTTTCGTATTTTGCATCAATTCACATCGAAATGGCTTCCAAAAAGCATTCATCAATGTGATGTTTACTCTCGGCTAATGTGAGTTGAATTTTTGTCGATATGTTTTTGTTCTAATGGACATTTATGCGTTTCTTTAAGTGAATTCATTACAATGCATTAGTAATTCTAATCCACACACTGAAATACTTCCCATATCTGCCTTCTGGGCATTCGCATTGTTTCTGCTATCCGATTATTTCAGTTTTTTTGGGTATAACAACAAAGAGTTGTGGCTTTCCAGCTTCTTCTGATTAAATGACTTGACTTTAACATAGCCCCTTGACGACTTTTCCTCATTTTTATACTAATTCAATTTACTCTAATCTTCTGAAAGTTCTTTCATTGAAAAGGGAGTTACTTTAAATCTCAGACGCAGCATCAATATCTAATTCTTAGGAAAATAAAGCCTCCGAGCTCCAAAACATTAGATTCGTTAAATCGGGTCTTTTGCTATTTTTAAAGGGCTTTCGCCAAGTTTTTCCGAGTCCTTGCAAGTGTACCTGAGCACTGGCCTAAGTCACATTGCACTTTGCATTTCTTATGGGCATTCCCAAACAGGAGACCAACAATAATAGCCAAGCCAAAATGATACTGTTGTTTATTAGCAACAGTCTCATGATCAAACAAAACTAATATTTGAAGAGAAAAAGAATATGATTCATAGGTTTTGTATGTCAAATTTGTTTGCTGAAGATTAGGCCCTTTTTTTCCAATCATAAGGTCATTCAGCTTGAAATTAATTCAAAAAGTTTTTCTCTAATACGATGGTTATCACTCAAATTCTTAGAAAAGGCAACATACACTTTATCTCAATCAGAATTTGATTGCGAGAGACGCCAATTATTAAATCAGCAAAAAATCAAAAAATCCTCAAAGACTGCATCCTAAAATTATATCATTTTGATAAAATTCTGCTTTTACAATGATTTTTTCAAGCAACAAAATCTTCGAGAAATGAATTAGAAGTCCATTGTTGGATAAGAACCTGATGAACATGAGGACCTGAATGAGCGCAAAATGACTTTAATACGAATAGGAATAAAAAGATCTCTCAAATCAATTCGTAAAACAAAGCGCCCTTGGAAGAAAAGAGCCCATTCCAACAAGTGAGGTAGACATTATAGATTTGAAGCTTCCAAAATCTTTTGCTGATGGCACCACTGCTACTCATTTCTTCACTTCCAGATTTTCTTGCTGATAATACGAATTGATCTCCTTTCTACGTCCGTATCTTCCATAGTTTTAGACTTTTTTTCCTCTCTCTCAATGTAAAGAAATTAGACTTCGTCTCTTTGTCGCTCTGTACCCATCCATCTTGAGAATTAATCTCTCAATAAAATGTGTCATTTCTTTTGAGAAAATGCTGCTGGACAATTGAAATCTACTTTTTTCGCAATTCTGTTTTGGAATGAGAGCTTCATATGGAGGCTAGAGAATAGCTCTTCTTCTCTGGATACTATCTGAAATTAAACGTTTTAATTTTCCAAATTATAATAGCCAGTAAAATTTAATTAGCGTTGGAAGCAATTTGTTTAAATGTCTTCAAGGCAGCTCTATTGAAATACGTAAAAGCACTATTAAGAACATTGAGACGATATATATATTTGAGAGATCTTCACGCCATTTCTTCATAACATAAATTAAATCCTAAAACTTATGATTTGTGCTACACATTTTGGCGAGGTTTGAGGTTCAAAGCATGAAAACGTGTTATTTTCGGAGTGTAGGAGTTACGAATATGTTACGTAAATTCTGAACAAAACGACCTTAAAATCAAACAACTAACTCGAAAACGCTAAAGATAATTAAATTTTTAAACTATAATCTTGTTAAGATATGGAAGAAGAGAGAAGCTATCTCATCCCAAAAGTAGAGCCACTAGTGCCTAGCAGACAGACTCTCGAATTAAGCAGCTATAACATCAAATTTATCGTTTTGTTTACTCTCTCGCTATCTCTCAGTGGATTTCTATATGGGTATAAACAACAAACTGTTCAACGATCTTTTCTCTTAATCCATTTTAATCTAGATATGATGCAAGTGCGATCGCTTGCGCAAACCTCTATATAGGCAATGACATTCCGTCCTTTACCATTCATGATCAACAAGTATTATTATCGGTACTCATCTAACTAATTTTGCTCCAAAAAAGCATGTTTCAAGTATTGGTCTGTTCGGTGCTGTTCTTGGGTCTCTAATGGCGGGACCTTTTTCGAACCGTTTTGGCAGGAAGAGGGTTGTACTCATGGCCGACGTAGCTTTCATCATTGGAGGAACCATTCAATCATTGAGTTCAATCGTAGAATTTATTCTCGTAGGAAGGTTCTTTATTGGCGTAAAGAAATCACTATGATGATATTCATAAACAAATCAATTTTTAGTGTGGTCTAGGCGCAGCATCTATGGTAGTTCCGATGCTTCTTGCTGAATCAAGTCCCACCCAGATAAGAGGAGCCATTGTGACAGCTGACACGATCTGCATGACTTTTGGGTAATCCACATTCGAGTTAATTGCGCCTAATTATTTTATAGTCAACTAATTGGGTACCCAATTTGTTTGGCATTTGGTAGCAACTGGCGTCTGATGCTTTCAGTGATGCCAGTCTTAGCTCTTCTTCAGCTCCTCCTTCTCATGTTCTTTATCCCGGAAAGTCCTCGTTGGCTCTTCCAAAAAGATAAAAAGCACAAAGCTATTGCAACTCTGAAAAAACTCTTCAATGAAAACGACCTCAAAGGGCGTATCGAACTTGAATCTGATATTTACAGAATTGAGCAGACAGAGAACATTGAAGGCGACATCCCCTTGCGACAAGCGCTCTATGAACTGTTCAACGTTTACAATCGAGGTTTATTGATCGGAGTTATACTTC
>ENA-UOUE01000123-UOUE01000123.1-compost-metagenome-genome-assembly--contig:-NODE-123-length-59478-cov-16.614501_pt1 | contig 59478 bp, 49 predicted proteins | sample MGYA00238146_ERZ747223 | MGnify/ENA primary metagenome ERZ747223 (study PRJEB28781, sample SAMN06268865) | compost metagenome | isolation source: single cell | place: USA: California, Emeryville, Joint... | reverse complement strand
ATTTTTTTAATTTGTTGTATGATTAATGAATTCCCGCTTGAGTTAATTAATTGATGCGTTTATACTCAAGCACTCCGAATTGTAGGATTGACTGTAATAATGAAATTTGTTTAATTACAGTTAAACGAGGAGCGCAACGAATGGGTACGAAAACATTCTACAAGATTGAAATATGTTCGATAACTAAGGAGCACATGTTTTTTTTTTAAACTCAGAATGCCTAATTTTATACTTCAACATGAATTTTTTTTCCTCCAAGAAAGAGTCAGACTAAAAGTTGGCAGCAAAACATAACTTTTTTCCTGAAACGATTAGGTCTTGTACTATTAAGAACTGAGTGCAGACGCCGTGCCGAATATATTATGAATTTCACTTTAATTAAACTCGTGAAGATAGCATAAAATCGCGAATTTTTATTTCAAAATTTTGGAAAAGATATAATAGTGCTTCCTGCCAAACCTCTTTCATACCGATTTTGTTGCTCCATCATCCATCACATATCTAACGAAGTTTCCAGAATTCTCTTCACAAATTATATATATATGTTTTGTATTTGTTTTTGACATATAGTATTTTTTTGTCTCACAGACTTTGAAGAAAATGGTTTTGTTTTTAATACTGGCTGGAAGGATAGAATATACTGAGACTGTCTCAGATTTTTGAACCGTTATAATATTCTTCTTCGACCTGCCGCTCTTCAAGAGCAGAACCTGTTTATTGAATCACTCCATAATTGTTTTATCAAATATTTTTTCGTGAAAAACCCAGAAAGATTTGAGCAAAAATTTGTTTGATAATTCGTATTTGATATCAATTGAGTGAGAAACATATTAAGCTTTTGTATGCTAATGCTAATTTGTTACTCCTGAAGATTTTCTAATTGGCCATTGGTGAGAAAACTATTGTGTTCTTGGTGCTATTGAAGTGTTTTTCGGATGGACCGAAATTTGTTGCGAAGGTTTAAAGACTGTAAAGCTTTCATTTTTTGACAGTCACTAAGGAGATTCTGAATTCAAAAAGAGACCTTCTACTCTCTAATCCTAGCAATATTTTTTAGTCAGTAAACACAAAAATTATTTTGAATTCTGAAAGTAGAATATCAAAACTCTTGGTTGGAGGTAAGTTAATTTTCAGTCTTTTTTGTTTTTTCACTACCGTATATGATTGTCTTTAGAGCTATCATAACGCATGTAGCAATTCAAGATTTCATACTTAATTTCTTTAACAAACTAAATTAGCTCGATTATTTGATTAGATCTTAGAGTTTCTTAAGAAGAATGCATTCCAGATCCTCGATCCTCGAGATTCATTGTATATCATTGAATTTATATATCATTAATTCCTACTATAATCTTGTTCCATCTTCCGTGGTTGCTAATTCAGAAATGTCTTTGATTGCTGTTGGCCTGTCAGTTTTGGCAGCCCTCGATGAACTTCCTCTTATTGTAGTTTCGATCTTCCCAACAGGGGCCTCAATCACGAGATGTATGATGAGAGCCCCGAATAGACTCATCAGCACAAAAGGTACCATTTCCCAAAGAACATTCAGATGGCTAAAATAATAGGTTGACTTTTCTGAATACACGTAGTTTAGTAGAACAACAACGTGTATAAGATAGGTAGCGAACGTTAGAGTAGCCAAAGGAGTCCAAAAACCAGCACTCAATATCCAACGAATAACAGTCTTTGAACCAGCTAGTGTGGGTAGCACTATCAATAAGAGGCCAATCGAAAACAAGAAGCGATTTAGAGCCATGAAAACATGGTGGAACCATGGACTCCAATTGCTTGGATTGTTTTGAACTTGAGCGGGGAGCCAAACAAGAAGACTAATGAGTGCAACTCCTGAAAGTTCCACTATCCAGCTGGCCAGTTTGGAGTTCTTGATTTTTTCAAAGGCTGCTTGGGACTTTGCTTCTTTAGTAGAGCGATAAATGAGTGCGAGAGCAGTTCCCACAAGGTAAGGAGGAACTCTGACAAGTGGGTTTTTGTAGATATCAACATACCAGGCCTCTTCCTGAGCGTAGGTCGCACCTGCATAGACATTATCAGCAAAAGCATAGTAAAGTCCCAAAGAAAGCGATCCGAATAAAAGGACAGATATACAGGTCAATCCAGCGCTCTTTCTCTTGAGGTAGAGCCATATTATTATGGGGCTGATAAGAAACATTTGCATATCGCAGGAGAGATACCATCCCCAACTCGCACAATTAGCATTAGCGAACCAACTTTCAATAAAAAGCATGCTTTTCCACCAGTCTCGATCACATCCGTTCGCCATATTGACATATGTACCCCAAATTGGTCCGCTGCCAAAATAGACTGAGATTTTCCAGTAGAGCATAATCAGAAAGATGTAAACTGGCCATATTCTTACAATTCTGTGTAATACGACAGAACCATAAGTAATGACTCCCACTTTCATTGTTTTGAGCTTCGAATGAAGCACGAATGCAGCGAAGAAACCACTCAGGAAGAGGAATGTATCTACAGAAAAATAGCCTGCAGCGATAACGTTGAGGAATTTGTCGTCCAGTATTAAATGAAGGTCACTGTAGTTTGAGGTGTATCGTAAAACTTTCAATTTTCATAAGTAATTCTGTTAGCATATTGATGACCAAGAAGTACCCACAGAATTGAGAAAAAGCGCACTCCATTGAAAATGTGCAGATTGGAGTCGTGTTTCGAATTAACTTGAGGATAAAAGAGCTGCTTTAGAGTGTCTTGAATGGCCCAGCATCCTAAAAGCCTCAATAACAAATTGCTCGATCTGGCTTTTTTTTCTCCTTCTTCAAGTTCAATGTAAGAATCCTGTTCTAGTTGTCCAGAAGCAGCTTTTGCTTTTTGATCCTTGATAAATCTGATGCCGCTGGCAATCAATGTGAGAAAAATAGGAATGCCAACCACAAAGAACCCCACCCAAGAAGATGCAGTGACTGCAGGATAACTATTAGGATCAGCTGGAGTGATTGTCACATTTGCTAATAATGAGGAAATATTGACTCCGGTAAATGGAGTCACCATAGCTAGCATTGATTGAATTGTGTCTTGCACTGTTTTATTTTGATAATCGGCAGCAGTGCAGTTCGCAGGGCCACAAACTCCGAGTACTGTTCCTGCTGCAGGAACTCCTTGTCGGCTGATGTACAAAGTTATGTAAGAGGTGTTCGGTGTGCTTCTACAGAGTTCGTAACTTCCAAGTTTATTCAGTCCTTTTCCACTAAATGCTATTAGAGGAAGCTCCATAAGTCTTGCTGTCTGATTTTGAAATATCAATGCAGTGATATTAGTGAGCAAAGAGTTGATGCCACTAATGCAGTTCTCAGCAGAACCTAAACATGCCGGCAGCGCAATGAAAAGGATTAAGCAGGCCAGAAACGAACTTCTTGAAGATCTCATTTTAATTTTATTCTTTACTATTTTAATTAATCTTGACGGGCTCAATTCTAAATGATATCGTATTGGCATTACTTCTTCTCGTTTTTTCCTTCCAGAATACTTTTTTCTTTTTTCTTCTCCTCTCCTTTTCATATAGATCAGGGAAATGTTAAGGATATTACTTCCTATTCTTTATCTTTCTCACTCATTCACATTATAGAAATCAGTTGCCTTAAGTAAATTAAATTCACTGCTGCAATCGAGAGAAGACTCAGAGCATGCAGTTGGATAAGTTGACGAGGAAGCGAGACTACCAAATCTTAGGACACTGTAAAAGCATTCTCTGGAATTCGAAGTGCCACTTAAGCAGGTTCTGCAGCGGGTTTTTTTCGAAAGTCAATGAATACCTTATCTGCGGACTCTTAGAAGCACGGACGAGTTTCCAACAAAAACTAAAACTGTGAAAATGATGTTTATCCTCACTTGGTGCTGGGGTTATTCTCCTCTCAAATACTCTATAAAATCTTTCTGAGGTACTCTCCATAGTTGGCTTAATGCATTGTGCTTTCTTTTATCACTTAGGTTTTGAAAAATTTTATTTTCTGTAACAGGCGGATTGGTTGAGAAATTAACAAAAGAGCGAAATGCGCAGCAGACTATACAATTCAAATTTCAAGAGATTATGATCAGATTAAGATTTTTTTGATAATTAGTCGCCGCAGTCGGTAAGCAATTAGTCTATTAGAAATCATTCAAAGCAGTTGTAAACAAAAATGTACTAACTTATCGTAGTATCCGAGGCCATGACGGAGATTTTTGGACAGTCTTGTAGTCACCTCCCACATCATTAAGCATTTATTCCTTACCAAAGTGCCGGAAGATCCTATTTTATTTTATTTTTTTCAAGGTGTTCATTTTTCAGTTCATGCTTGCCTCTTATCTGCACTCCAGGATTACTATTTCAACTAAGATATTGCTTAGCGAGTATTTTAGGAAGACTTGAGACAAGAATTTTTCAAGAATTGTTATTGTTAGAGTTCTCTCTAAATGAATTTCACGAACTCTTCCTCACACCGGCAAATTAAAATACCAGTATTAAACTGCTATACTTCATCCTCTTCTTCGAACCTTGGTGACTCGATTCTTAACTAATTTATTGAGTTTCCCTTCTCCATTTGCTTCAGGTTCTTTAAGTGATTCATTATTTCCCTTCTGAATCACACAGTTCATTAATCAAATCTGGAGTTTATTTTGTGACTCTTGGATCATTTAGATTTAAAAATCATGAATTTTTATATGGGAAAAAGCGTTTCTAGTATCCAGGTCAGCTCGGGTGTGCCAACAAAGACTACAGGTCCGATGACTAAGAGTAAGAAACTCAACTAATAAAGCTTTGTCATTTATTTACCATCAAGGATACACCGCCCTGAACAACCTTGCTACAGAAGTACTTTTAATTTTTATATGGTAAAATATAAGTCATTGGCTCAGCGAATATAAATTGAGAGCTTATGGTGGGATTTATATTATACAAAAATTTTAGAAAATTGAGAATGAAAGCAGCAATAGCGCTACTTGTGATAGCATTGATTGGAGGAGCTTCTGCCGTGAGCTATATCCCACTTAAAAATGCCCATGCGACACCTGAGGCAAAAGCATCCAGACTTAACTATCTAAAAAAAGTACTAGATGGATTGCTTCTAAACAGACATTCTAACAAGGTTTTCGCTACTGCTCAAGAGGCTTTAAACAATTACTTGGATGTCCAATGGTATGGCCCTCTAACCATCGGAAACCCTCCAAAAACCTTCAATGTTCTCTTTGATACTGGGTCATCTGATTTCTGGTTGATGGGAAGCAATTGCTATTCCCTCGCATGCTTTGTTCATTCGACTTTTGCCTTCGGCAAATCCAAGACTTTCAGAGATTTGAAGCAAAATTTCTCAATCCAATATGGTTCTGGCTCCACAGCAGGTGATGTTGGAACGGATACTTTCACCATTGCTGGTCTCACATGCACTGGCTGCTATGTTGGAGTTGCTACTACAGTCAGCAACGACTTCTACTCCTCAAAGTTCGATGGTATCGCTGGTATGGGATGGCCTGCGCTGTCATCTTTTCCCCAGGGAATTCCCTTCTTCTTCAATTTATACAGTCAAGGGGAGGTTGAAGAAAGCGTCTTTTGCTTCTACCTTTCCAAAAACGAAGGACAGGCTGGAAGTACTCTGGTTTTTGGAGGAGTTGATTTAATCTTCACCTCAGAAAAAGAACTAACTTACGCTCCTTTGGCCGCTGAAACCTACTGGCTCATCCAAATTGATGGCATGGGTGTCAAGGGAAAAATCTCTGACAAAATAAATGTCATAGTCGACTCTGGTACTTCATTGTTAGTTGGTTCATCTGACGTTATCAATCCTATCCTGAATGCCATTGGCAAAGATTACGATTGCAGTGCTCCTGAGAAATCTCCAGAGATCGAAGTTCATATTGGAGGGAAAAAGTTCGTGATTCCCCCTCACCTCTATCTGCTTGATATTCAAGGTGAATGCCTCCTGGGGATTCAAGCAACTGATTTCCCTGCTCAACTCGGATTCAGCGTTATTTTAGGAGATGTCTTTATGAGACAATACTATACTTGCTTCGATGCTGGAAACAGAAGAATAGGATTTGGACTCGCGAAATAAAGAACACATTTGGATGCGAGCTCTTGATCCCTTGTAATTGTTGCAAAAGGCAATTTATTATGAACACCTTCTATAATTAGTTGCTCCATTAGTAATTTGATTTATCCAAATAAATCATTAATAATTGTGATTAATATCAATAATAATTGGTAAACCTTAAAGATGTGATGGTTAAATATTTGAAATTTATGGAGCCTAATTTCAAAAATTGAATTCGAATGGCTTCACATAGAGGATTAGGGAATCAGAGAATTGATGATCAAAAGAAGTGAGTAGTAGGAGAAATTGCTGAATTATTTCGCTACCGATTTTAAATTGAATATTCCTTCATAGCGTATTGCAGCTCCCGAGGCAAGCCTGATCAAATTTTGAGAATCTAAGCAAGAGCTATTGCTGAATTAAAGTGATCTTCGCCCGAATGGTTCAAGAAAATATTCATCTGTGGAAAAGGACCTTTTATTTACTTCCAAGTTATAAATTTTTAGTGTTTTGTAGCCCTGCGCCTCAAGTGAATCAAGCTAAAATCTTGATTTGCAAAGGGTCTATGTTAAATACTGGTCTTGCAACTTTCGTGCGTTCACGCCGATACCGTAAAATTTTAGAAACACAACTCTTGATTGTCGTAAATTTTTATTTTAAATCCTTATTTGGATAAGTTTCTGGAGAAGCGGTGCTTCGCAATTTAAAGTGTCAAGAATGGACATTCAAGATCAGCCAATCCCTTTTATTGAAATTGAACAAGATGAAGATACGGGCAAAGAAGTGTTTAAATTAAACCCCTTAGCTATCGTTAAACTCCAATCTCTTAAAGACAAGAAGGTGAATACATATCTTCCTTGATTAATTTACAAATCATTGTGCTGCTAGGTTGCTGTTTTATCTATCGTGGGTCCTCAACGATCTGGAAAGTCCTATCTTGCTAACCGCATACTCCGAAAGTAAATAAATACGCGCTTAGCATTAAATATCACTCAATCTTGTTGTACATAAAGGCAGCAGGCTTTTACTATCGGGTCAACCGTTCAATCCTGCACGAAAGGTAGACACACAATATTTTATTAGTCTTAAGAGCTGTCAACTTTAGGAATATGGATCTGGAGCGACCCTGTTCCATTAAATGATGATGTTGATATTCTTATCTTAGACACAGAAGGCATAAATTCGACAGGTAACTTTTTGTCAAGAACAAAAAAGTTATTCATACGTTTTGCAGAGAGAGACAAAACTATTGATTCAAAATTATTCTGCTTGGGACTCCTACTCAGCTCGATGGTGGCATATAACAAGTCTTGTTTAATTTGTTTAATGGTTTTGCTTTATATTGAATTGATTTGATATAGTCTGGGGCATATTGATGAAGCTGCTATCGAGAACCTATCATTAGTCACAAATCTCTCTGAATATATTTCAATCCGGTAAGATAGGGCCCAATTGACGTTTTATTCATCTCAACCATCAAAAGAGGTTCTAAAGACGAAAAAACGACTGACAAAGAGCTCGCACAATATTTCCCATATTTTATTTGGGTGCTAAGAGACTTCAGTCTTGATCTTAAAGGAAAAACTCCTAAGTAAACTCCATTAAGTTATAAACTATTAAACATTCACCGAAACTTCACGTCACATAGAGAATATCTGGAAAGTGCACTTGAGGAAGTCCCATCAGATTCGCTTGAAGCCCAAAGAAAAAATATTATTCGCTCGAAAGTCAAAACATTTTTCAAAAATAGAGACTGTCATTGTCTCGTCCGTCCAATCAATGATGAAGAAAAGCTTCGGCATATTGAAGAGCAGCCATATGAATCTCTACGCTCTCAATTTATGTAACCATAATCGAATCTTGCGAGCTTTTAATACTCATAAAATTCTCTTAAAAACAAAAGTCAAGGAATGAACACTCTGATTGACAAAATTTGGAGCAATATAGATGCTAAAATCGTCAATGGAAAGACTCTCACTGGCAACATGCTACTGAGCCTTGCTTTTGACTACGTCGACGCTTTAAATGGAGAAGGTATCCCAGAGATTCTTCCTGCAGTGGAGCGAATTGTGTATGCAGAGACAAGGAAGATTTGCGACGATGTACTCATTGAATATCATGATGCCGTAAAAAAGATTTTCAATAACTATTTAACTTCATTACTTTGAGATAGTCTGATGTTCAATTCAATGAGGATAAAATGCCTATGGATGAAGATGAAATGCTGAAAATCTTTAAGGAGCTTTCTAATAGTGGAGTCCAAAAGTTTGAAACGCTCACAAAGGACATCGCTGATATTGGACAGCAGATCGAGCTCCGGAATGAAATTATTGAAAAAATGGAGAAAGATTTCGAGTCGAAAAAGCAGCTTAACAGCGAACTGAGTCTCTATCTCTGCAAGAAAATCCTAAATGAAATTTTCAATACTTTTAATCCGCCCATAATTGCAACCATTAACGATGTTAAAGAATCAACTCTTAAAGAGGCAAAAAATCAATTCGTGAGGGCTTACACAGAATACAATGAAGAAACCAAAGGGCCACATAAACGTAAAAACACATTTATTAACTGTTTGACTCAGACTCAAATATTATATATGAAAATAGATGTGATCTTCTCAGATATGGTGCCAGGTTTTCTCTTCGACTACTTCGATAGATACAGCAAAGCTGTTCAAAAAGTTATGGAGGAGGAGAGCACTCAGGTGAAATACTACTTACAGAATGCGCGTGCTGGCGAGGAGAATCTGAGAGCAGTCCTTCAGGAACACGAATCGTAGCCAATTAACCATTACTAATAGCTCTTCAACATTTTTATTCATAAAATAGGCTTATTTTTGAATTGCAAAAGGATCGAGAGCATTATAAACGAGAATTTGAAAAGAGTGAAAGAGAGTTTGCAAATGAGTTAAGAAAAAAGGCGAATGATGAGCAATTCCTCAATGACAAAATTACTGACCTCGAAACGAAATTAGATAGGAAGAGGAAGAAGATCCAACAACTAAAATCTGTAAGCTAATATTCCTTGATGAACGGCGAATAATTATATATGTTTACTTCTATCGTTAGGAAAAATCTGAGTACGAAAAAGCAGCTGATATGTTGAAACTTGAAAAGAGGGCGAACGCGAGAGAAACTGCTTCTCTGCAGCAACGAGTTATGGACCTCGAGAAAGAACTGATGAGTGTTAAATCTAGCCGAGTCTCAAATGCTGGAACGGAAAGTGAATTGGAACTCACAGGACTTTTTTCAACGATAAGGACACAGATCGATGGGCTAAGACATACTGTCGTTAATTCAAACATCCTTGGAGGGAAGATGGAACTTTCTGAGCAGGTTAGAAGAATTCCATCATAAAAAAATATTTAATCATGATTTGTATTAGCTGTTAGAAAAGGAAAAGGAGATTGCGAAATTAAAAGAAGAACATCAAAAAGCGTTTAGAGACCTCAAAGACGAGTACAAAAACAAGTTGAATGAGCTGAAAGAAAAAAATAACCAAGAAAAGAGTGAACTCAACAACAAACTAGAGAAACTTATGAGTGAAAACAGCAAACTCAAGGTTCAGGTTATCGATCTAAATAATATCTCAGAAGTTCTGAAGAAAAAGGATCAGTTAATTGAGGTATTTCGGTTTTTGTACGCTCTTACTTAATATTTCGCTGCTGCAGAATCTCACAGAAGAAAAGAGAATGTTGACTGAGAGTTTGAATATACATACTTCTAAATATGATACAAATCTCTTGGTGCTCGAGATTCATAAGAATGACGTGGAAGCAAAGCAAACTTATATTGGAGAGCTGGAATATGAGCTTGCTAATGTTAAAGCTCTCAACTCTCAGTTAAGAGCGAAGAAATTTGATATTTTGTATGCTGCAAAAGAGTCCTTAAAGAAAGCCCTTAAGGAAAAGAAGGTCGCAAAGGTAAATCACCAATTGAAATACGCACTGGAGCAGCTTGATGAAGAAGACGCAAACGAAATAAGGAATGCTCTGAGAGAGTTTGGGATAGTTGTGAAATATTAAATGTTTATTTTAGTTCAGATATAAATACAGCTAAAGAATAGGGGTATTAAGGATTACATTGCGTTGCTTTGATCTAAAATTGAATCTAACTTTTTAAAATCTTAAAGTGAGTCTTTGCAATAAGAAGAGGGGCAAAATCTAAATTGGCTTGCTTCCAAAGAGTTTCATCTGCGTACTCACAATACTCTGCAATATTCAAGTAATGGTTTGAGTGATAAATAACATTTACTGGCGATTTCATTTGATGATTGAGGTTGAGCTTTCAATTCAGTTTGTCAATTTTCATCATCAATATGAGGCAAAAACCACAGCAGATCATCTCTTGTAAGAAAAATGGCGTTGTTCTTGCAGTCCATATATCTAGGCATATTTCGATAGACGTTTGTGTGAAATAGGTATCTCGTTTTACCCTTTTAGACTCTATTTCATCATATTAAGATGGCTAACTTATGTAAGTGACCATTATCAGAAGTTTGTACATGCACCTTGGGTGAATATCATTTTTAATAAATTAAAACCTTTAGTTCCTGAAAAAATAAAATACAAGTTACAAGCTCTAAAAAAATGACCGACTCCATTAGCCATTTGATAAACCAATACAATCATCTTATGTCCAAAGATGACGTTGGCTCTGTGAAAAAAATGGGTTTAAAGCTTCCACCACCAAGCTTCACTTACGGAAAAAGCGGTGGGAAAGATGCTGAAGGTGCAAAGGAAAGTAAATTGTTTTTCACAGATTATAAGCATCATCACGCTTTGATTTGTCACAGTCTTGACTTCGTGGAATTTCCATCGTCCAAGCGATGATCCTTTCGTTCCAAGAGACTTCAGACAATTAAATAAGATGGGGGTTCATACAGGACTTCACCGCTCAAAAGTATATCCCTAAAATTTTCATACAACATGACTGTCTCCACACCCTAGGATTTCGGCACATTCAGAAAATCCCATGACGCTCTTGTGAAGGTTCGTAAAGGACATACCTACCTCAAGCTTTTACTTCCTGAGGAGGACTTTGCTTACGGCTTCCCAAACAGGTAACTCAAAATCCTTTACTCCAAGTCTTTTAACTTAATAAAGACCTTCAACTCCGATGGGACTAGTTATGAGTAAACAAAAAGAAATGAGAATATTTTGGTATTATCCTAAAATCTGATATATGTAGGCAATAGCTATGGTAATCAAGCCGCTCAAATTATCGGGGAGCTTTACAAATCTAAAATTGACCATTTGAGCGTAAAATCATCACACAAGCTTTATGATCTAAATTCCCATTATAGTCTCTCTATAGCACCAGAAATACCCTTCAGAATCCAAGACTCACATACGCGTCCACTGTTCGATCAGCTGTTGCCCATGAGAAACTGGCTCTTATGACATCCACTTCGAAGCAAAATGTATTCAAGATCCGCAAATTTGTAAATACAAAACCCCGCACAGATACAAAAAATCCACGCTTTTTTGCGTTGAGTAACTCTTAATGAACGTATTATTCAAAATAACTCTCTCCTTTAAGAATCTGCAAAAACCCAAAGCGAAGTCACTAAACCTGCAGGAGATCAAGGTACTGTTGCAGAAACTATCTCAATTATTCAGGGTGAATCCAACACTCAGAGACCCAATGATGCTCGAGAGATCTCAAAGTAGGTTTCACTTCTTGATAAGTAAACTAGTTCGCTCAATACAAAGTGATATAATCCAAAAAATTTAAAAGAGTATATAAATTTCAAATTCTTCATAATTCCACAAGTTTCTCTCTCTCATGACAGATTTCCTATCTAAACGCTATTTTTGATTCGAGCGTACTGCTATTTTTAATTTAGAGTTTTAGGCATAACGTTTAACAAAAGCGTTTTTGCAAATAAAAAGTACATAACGCTAACTAACAAATTTCATTGTTGCATTAAAAAGCGATGGGTAACTATTCAGATAAACCAATGCAGTCAGCAGTTTCTATGAAACCAAAAAAGATCCAGGAACGTTCGTGCTTAGAATCGCCGGCGATGATGATGTTAATACGAGCTTTGAGGATACAAACGAGGAAGTTAAAAGCGGTGAATCGGAGAATGTTTGGTCACAAAGCCGATGATTTGGAGGCGGATAGGATCTTGCGGTTTGAGGATGAAGATCTGGAACCGAGTAATATGAAACTGTTAATAATTTGTAAATAATTCATTTACTTTAGCTGAGGTAATAAGTGATGAAGAAGTAAAACAGCTTATTGATGATAACTATAGAGATCATAGCTATGGAACGGTTGCAGTAAATCAAATTATCGGCATTGCTGATTCTCAATAAGGTTACAGAAGTTATAATGTGGTCATTTTTCATTTATTTCATCTATCTATTTCATTTGATTGTTGCTAAATTATTCTGCAGTGGGTATGTTTTTTCATTTGGTATCACAGATCCACTCGAATCCAATTACCTTCACCAATCAAGCGAGAGGTCTTTACACACAAGAACAATAGAACATTGATCAAAACAGTTTAACTTATATCGTGAGGTATTTTGTTTGATCGCATCTCAATTGCAAGAGCAAAGATCATAATTCGCTTTTTGAGGATGGAAAGGAGCCTAAGAACTTGATTCGAAATATACAACTATTGCTACAGAAAAGCAACTTTCAGCAGCATTTCAGGCTTAGATACATGTTAAAATGAAAATTAGATTACCTTTGGTTGCTTTTCAACTCTATCTTCTTCCGTGGAATGAAAAAATTTCAGTTAATTGACCAAATGTCTTCCTGTCCATTTTTATGTCCACACATCGGTTCTTTTTGGCATTTTTTCGATAATAAGTAATGGCAATGAACCAAAAAAAAAAAAGGGTCAGTTGTCCTCACATAAAATTCCTTTTGACTTTTTACGAAATGACTGAAAATTTTTTCTTCAACATTTCCTTAGCTTCAAGCAATTTCCAAATATAATGAAAAAATGCATTGATACTAAGAGATATCCCTTGAAATATACTCTTTGTATCTTCTTGTATTGCGACTCATCAAGAGAGATTGTTGGATCTTGCAAAGAGTGTCAGATCCGAAGTCGATATTGAGTTGCTACTCATTGATGTTCAACAATTGTGTTGCTGCCCCAAGCCCTTTGCCTCACTCTTCTGGCTATTTTTCGTTAGAATCAAAATTTCTAACACACTAGCAAGAACAAGCGATTTGGAGCAGGTTGTCCAAAATCAGAGAAAGCTCCGTCTTGTTTGAAGAAAAAAAGCATTCGTTATGATTTGGAACAAAAAGTTTGGTTGAGTGAATGCTACCTGCGACGAGACTTAGAGCTACCGATTATAAGCTATATATCATCTAAAATTTTATAGTCACCTTCACAGAAGATTTCATGGACATCCTTCGAAAGTTTCTGCTTAATTCACTCAAAAACTAACGAGTTTTAGCGGTGGCAGCAAGAGATTGGGATCATAGGTCCAATTTTCGACGATTTGTATTCCATTCGCTACGTTATTGGCAAAAAATGTATGCAATGATCCCGGCTTCTGAAAGAGTGCATGTGAAAAAGATCACCATCTTAGCAGGTTCCTGGGCTATTCAAATGAGGAAAAGCTGAGGAAAATAACAATCAGAAGAGAGTTAGGTGGCAAGTTTTATTGAACAAAGAGGAATAAATCATAGAAAAACCAATTCGAACACAAGTATCAAGACATAACTTGACCTCCTAAGTGCTCTGGAAAGCCTCATGAAGAACTTACTTGCTGCGAAAGGGGGAGCACTTTTTCATGCAGGGCAGCTTATTGGTATATTCTCTGAGCCATTCTTTGATGAGCAGATACTAATCCAAATAACCAGTTATTCTTCTTGTTGAAGGACATCGAGTAATGTATGAGACTTAAAATCGGCGAAAAATATGCAAGTCGAGTTTCACTAATTGCCGAATTTGCATTTCAATATATGTCGATGTTTAAATGAAGAAAATGACTATATTATTATATCTATATAATGATCTCACGGTTATTTATTCATACTTTTCGGTTTTGATTTGTTTTTCTTTAAGGTTTTCTTCGGTCTGCAAAAAGATTCTATCAGAGACAGTTCTGTCATTGACGTGAGCTTGGTTGGGTTGAACGTGAGCATTTGGAATTTTGACCTCATCAAGTGGCACTGGCTCATGTTCCAAGTCTACCCAGTACTCAGTATCACTGAAGAGTTCTTTTGGTGGATTGAGGCAGTTAGCTTTAAGAAGGCAACCTGTGACGATACCACCGAACAAGGCGACTCCAACACTGATGAATGTGCTGGCGACCTGAATACCTCCTTGTTTGTATGGACCTCTGCCGAAGAAATAGCTCTCGACAGAAGTTCCTAAATGATCTTCGGTCATAGCTGCTGCATAGATGGCAGAAGCAAGTCCTCCCAACACGCCTGGCATTCCATGGAGGTTGTGAATTCCAGCAGTGTCATAGAGTTTGATTTTTCTTTGGAGGAATCCAGACAAGTGTTGGAATCCGAACGTGGAAACTGCTCCTCCAACGACACCGACGATGAAAGCAGAGAATGGATATTGGACGATGTTGGCAGCGGATCCGATCATAACACCTCCAGCAAGTGTTGCATTGAGAACATCCTCCATATGGAATTTGCCCTTCTTGTGGAGAGCGGAGAACATAAATGTGACGAGGGTAGAACCAATCAAAGCGAAGATAGTAGTGATTTGGGTTCTGAGTTGACCGTTTCCAGTTTCAAGAGCGCTGTTGAAAGAAGGCCAGAACATCCAAAGGAAGAGGGTACCGATCATGGCGAAGAGATTAGAGTTGTAATTTGAAGAATTGTTAGGATGATCCTTTGTTCTTTTGATGTCTGTGATAATTCTGGTGACAGCAAGTCCGAAATAAGCACCGAAGGCGTGAATGGTGATGGAACCTCCAACGTCAAAGACTTGGACAGAATAGAAGTTGAGAACTTCGTTGAAGGAATAGAAGAACACTTGGACAATGGTCATGAAGCACAATTGGAATGGGCTAAGCTTTCCCAAAACACCTCCGAAAGCGATCAAAACGGAAGCGGCAGCGTAGTCGCCTTGGATCATTCTAATAGAGGTGATGTGAATTCTATCGTGCCAAGATTCTTGACCAAAGACTCTCTCCCAGAAACCAGAGAAGAGGAAATAGCATTGAATAGCTAAGATAGTCATCAAGAAGTTAACTCCGACAGATGTCCATGAGTGGTTTCTGAGATAAGTCATCAGGAAACCGAAACCGATGAACATCATGACATGAACGTCTTGGAAGAGTGGATATAACGTTTGTGAAGTTTGAGTCGTAGCGGCTCCGTTAGCTGCGTTCTTTGCGAATGCTGTTGAATCTCCCCACTCAACGAAGATAGCATAAAAAATGATGAGCTGGATTTCTATGAAGAAGAAAAGCCATGCTGGACCACTTTTTATTGGGATTCCTCCTTGATCTTGAGAGTGCATAATTAAATTTTTTATCGAAAATGATTATACACGTAACTGAATTAATCAAGCTTAAAGCGCTTCACGATCCAAAAAGAAAACCAAAATAAGCATTTTTGGAGGATGATTCGATTTCAGAGTAGGAGTTAAAAGCCCCAAACAGATTCTCTGTATGATCTCTAAGCTGTAAGAACGCGAACCGGACTCGCTAGACAAAAATTCAGAGATCAGCAAACAATTTCGTCGAATATGTGAATTCACACTATAATACGATGAGCAAAGGTTCTTTTTAAAAAAAAAAATTAAAAAAATACCATATTATCTCATCTTTTGTAGCATTTTCCGATTTTCAGCGCACCTTAATAGACCTCTCGAAAAGAGTATTAGCAAGATAAATAGAATCCTTCTTAAAATAATGATTCTCTTAAGATATCTGCACTGGAATTAAATCCGAACGTTAATAGTATAAAATTTTAAGAAGCTACAACTGTCATATACAGTAATAATCATCTTCAAGAAATGATCCCTTTGAGGATAGGTCCGTTCTAAGGACCAAGGTGAAGTTAAAAATGAATATCAGTCATTAAATTTGTCATGAAGTGAAGGTTATTTACATTTTAATAAATTCATTCCCAGATCAAAAAAATTTGTTTTATTAGATCTGTCTGCTATCCGTGATTACAACTCGATACAATCTAGCAGGCATGCTTCCCGTGAAGATCCAGTTTCAGATTTAAATTTAAAAAGGAGCTAAAAACATAAAGGCATTTGACTTAATTACACCCTCAAAATCAAAAAAGAAAGAAACTGATGTCGTTGAGTGGTCTGAATATATAAACGACACTGTCTACCAACCCTGAGTATACTAATCAATTCAAATATGTGAACAATCTAATCCAAATTAGTGATCTTATCGATAAAATTTTATTTAGAGCAGAGACGAAGTTGAAAAAAGATGAATTTTGAATTAGTATTCTCATTTGTTGATAGAGCTTTCTTTGAAAAATGGTCTTCTCAAGGTTCGGAGAGACGGAATAAGCTGCGGAAAAGAAATCAAAGCGAGAGACTCTTTATTAACTTCAAAGCGAGAGTTCCCGCCCTACACTCAGTTAAGCATTATGAAGCATAAGACCTTGACTTTTTCTCTAATAATAAGTAAAACTCTTGTATATTCCATGAATCGCTTTCAATTCACGTACTCGAATCATCTTTGCCTTAATTATTGGTGAACTTCAGTAGTTAGTAGCAAGCAAGGCATTTGCTCATTGAAGGTAAAAAGATTATCAACCATTTTAAGCGTCGAAGCTTTAGTAAGAAACAAGCTAATGCATACTAACTGAAATTAATTTAAGCTTAATTGAATACATCCTTTTTGAATCTTAAATAGCAACTCTGTATTATGCAGAATTGAACTAATTTTTAGGATTTTATATTCTTCTTCATCAAATCAATCTAACAAAACTCGAGCATAGTGATCTTTCATCAAAATTCTATCTTTCCCGGATTTTTTTGGTTGTGCTTTTTTTTGTACTTTGGAGTTAGTAGAATTATTGGAAAGATCTAATTGCTTGTTTGAAATCTGAAACAACAAATTAACATCAATCCTCAATCATGAATAGCTCAAGAATTCACTGTATGTTTTCAGCTAAAAAAAGCTCTTATTTCTTAGAAATTCTAAAGAAAACAGTTATTTTGTATAATGTATAAATTTTTTCTTTAGAGACAATCCATGGAATGAAAATTTTGTGATGGTAATGATGCATAGCTTCTTCACAGAATCAACGTGGCTTTGCTTTTATATTATTCAGAGTCTCAAACATTAATGTGTTCACTTTATGGTTCGTCTTATTTATTGAATTTTACTCTCAAAGACAGATTTCTTTATTGAACTTAAGAAGGAATTATCGTTCGGTTCGTTTGTTTCTTTCTCTTAGGGTGTAGCAATGTTAGAGCTATATCAAATTACTAGGCCCAACTTCTTTGTCGATCAGGTGGATCAGCTTTGCAACAAAATAGATAATCTCTCTATGCTAACATATTGAAAGATATCATGGGTCACCCAAAAGATAAAGCTAGTAGGGAAGCTGCTGACTCTTTTGGCAACTATGGTGGACTGCATGCTTGTCAACCAGAAGGAATCAACTCCTAGACTCAATAAAAGCCCAATCAAAATCATATGATCTTTGTTGGCTTCCATGATTTGCCTGATATTCCATAAGACCAGTTTTGATAAGTCCAATAGAAGAAGAATTTGATTCATTACAGTCAATATCAACTTTTCGAAACAAATATTTCCAATTTGACGACCATCGCTTAACGAACTTTTTAGGTTTTCATCTGCTGCCTACCCTCATATTTAATTGAATTATTGTCCTTCTCAAATCTGACAACGAATTTCTAGTGTCAAAGTAGGGAGGGAGAAAAATACATAAATGCGTGATGAAAGAATTAAATAGAAGAGATGAAAGACAAAACGTTGGAGAAGCACTCCACTCCAGTGATTCTTCTCGAAGCACAGAATATCAGTGAACCATGCACAGGTTCGCATTTGTAAAAGTCCAATGAGAAAAGGAAAAAATCTGATGCAGTCAGATATCTAAACCTCTTGAGTTTTAATGATGTTTATTAATTTAAAATAGTTCCACTCCTGATTCAGTATCACAAATTACCAGAATTGTAGAAACCTAAAAGAAAAGAAAAAAGTCTAAGAAAGTCTAATAGTTGTGTAATGACAGATAAATTCTCTCCCACAAAGACAGAAAAATGGTACAGTGGTCCTCGTAAAGGACGTAACCAGAGCAGAAAAACTACCTACAAGCGAAAGAGTGAGGAGGAAGAAATCACCATCGAACCTACTTCGCCTTTGCTCCTCATGAAGAATGAAAGAATTAATCAACCCGATGATGATTTCTTGGAGAAACAAGTCCAGACCTTGAACGCTGAGATTGATGGCCTTTATACTAAGATGGTAAGATATTAAATGTTCAATTGTTAGATTAGCATCAAATATTAGAATGATCTCACCAAAGAACTAAACGACTCAATTAGGGATGCCAACACCAAATCAAAAACTCTCAAAGACCTTCTCTCGAAGAAATCAGAGGAAAGAGACGCTATTCGAACTGACCTTGATGTTCTCGTTAGAGAAATGCGAGATTATAATACTGCTTTGAATGAATACGTAAAACAAGTCTGCTTTTCACAAAACTCAACAAAGTTGCACTAGCGTAATAAGACTCTCACTTACAAAGGTGTGAAAAAATTTTCCAAGAAAGAAGATGTAATGAAAAAGTTAGAGTAAATAGCATCTTAATTAATTAGGAATACAAAACTGATACATATACATCATAGTGCTCTAAAGAAGCAAAAGTCACACACTCAACAAAATATCCAAGATGTCAGAAAACTGCTGAAGGAAATCGAAGAGCTTGAGAAAGCATTAGAATATGCCGAGTATGCGGATGAATATCTATTTAGCCTTATTGGTATTCAATAGGCCGCTCGCAAAGCTTGAAAATGAGTTGAAAGATATAAAGATGAAGAAAACGGTACTTCAAGAGCAAATAAACGAAAAGAAAGATAAGTTAAAACTCATCAATGAAGAGATAGCTGAAATTCGCACTCAGATTGACAGCATCAGAGATGTATCATTTTTTAACCACTTCTTCTGAGTTTAGTCTAACCCCTACCATTGAAATTCTTCCTGTAGATAATTACCAAGAATAAGGAAGAAACAGCACCAGCAGTCAAGAAAATCCAAGCTGAGTACCGGAAGCAAATCAAAGAAAAAGAAGACAAGATCGCGACCCTTAAAAAAGAGCAAGACCAGCGCTGGCGGAAATACGAAGCGCAACAGGAGCTGATTAGAAGAATACAGTACATGCAAAAAATTCAAGAAAGAGTCGAAAGAGACGACAATACTAATGAACTCGTGGGAAAAGTAACAAAACCTGAGGTATCCACTATCTTTTAACGATTTTTTTACCTACTTTTCCTTTTTCGCAATACAGTCACAAGAAGGATCTCAGAGTACCGTTCAGGAAACTCAAACAATTGAAACAAGAGCTCGTCAGCAAAGCATCGGAACGAGAAATCGTCAAAAAAGCCTCCAGTCAGCATTAGATTCCGTGATACACCAACAAATAATGACAGGCAAATCTAAATTACAAAGTATGGTGGAAAAGTATACAGCCGAAAAAATTTATAAAAATGGAGAGATTGCACTAAAGGTAGTATTAGGCTCCCAGCTGGAGCTGTTTTTTGGAGATATGCTCTCGGAAAAAGGCTCCAAGCCGACTGAATCTGAAAACACTGAATGTGTAGACTCATTACAAGAGAATACTAATCACCCTCCTCCTCAAACTGACACTTCATCTGAAGAAAAAAGCAACATTGAGCTAGAATCCAGCATCGTTATTGAAAATATGAGAAGAAGATTTAGTCAAATTGAAGTGAAAAAAGACACCGTAATACAAAAAGGCAATGATCTGCCAGTCGCACATAAAGGATCTCAAAACTCATTGAAAAATCAATCGGAAGAAACTGACAAAACCATAGCAAAGGGCAAGTCAGCCGAGAATGAGATGGAAGAATTGACACAAATCGTTCTAGAAAAAGGCGAATCCGTAATGCAGCTCACAGAGAGGGCCAAAATCATAGAAGACCGACTAACAGTCAATTCAATAGAGAGTACTGATGACCGGATCCAAGAGGATACTACAACATCGCAGGATGAGCTGGAAAGAATTCGCCAAGATTTCGAAAAGCAAGTTAACGAGAATGATGAGATGTTGAATGATTATTTGGAAGCTGATGATGAGCGAGAAAGATTGGCCACAGAGTTAGCTGCAGCTAAAGACGAGCTTGAAGCTTTAAAGAATAAACTAGACCAAATTGAATTACAGAACACACTTCAAAATGATCTGATAAATCTCAATGTCTTCGATCAAACTGAGTCATTTGAATCCCGCCTGAAACAGATCGTCGAATTGATTATGCTTGGCCAACAGCATGTTCAAAAACAGATGGAGTTTGATGATTTGAAGAAACGTTTTGATGAAAACGTGAATGAGCTGAAGAAGGTTTGTGAAGCACTCACCACTCACATTCAGGACGATGAAGTCGTGGCAAAAGAATTGGAAGATTTGAACACAAATCTCGTAAAGGCAAACGAATCATTGTCCTCCGAGAATCAAAAGTTAAAGGAAGAAAAGGAGAAAGTTGAAGCCACTATCACGTTAATTAAAGCTCAAAATGCGAGTTTGACAGAAGGAAAGAATAAGATTGAGGATGAGCTAAAGCAGATCAAAGAAGCTGCTGATTTAAAAGTGATAGAACATAAAGCTGAGGTAGAGAAATTAAATAAGAAGACCTCGGATTTCCAACAAGAAATCGAAAGACTTCAAAATCACATAAAAGCTTGTGAAGAAAGATTGCTGGTGTTCCAAGAAAAAGAAGGGGATGATCGCAAAGAAAAAGAGCTTCAAATTCAAATTGATAGCTTGAAAGCAGAAAACCAGAGTCTTATTACCGAGCTAAAGAAGAAAGAAGCCGATCTTGAAGAGAAGATTGATCAATTCAGCAAAGCTAGTATGATGGCTCAGAAATCAAACCAGCTAAAGGTGCGTGAATTGGAAAGCCAAATAAAAGGGTTGAACGCTGAGAAGCAAATTTTTCAAGAAGAAAGTAGTAACCTAGCCCAAGAAAACGTCGAGTTGGCTCAGGAGAAGAATGAGATGGTTAAAAAGATTCAAGAGCTTGAGAATCAAATGACTCATTTGGCTACAGAGAAAAAAACTGCACATGCACGACATTGCAAACGAGTCCAAGAATTGGAAGATTATATTGAGCAAATAACAACTGAAAAACAGAGTCTTCAGGATAAGTTGTCTGCAAAACATAAGGAAGAAGTGGAAAGAGCTCAAAGAGAGAGTGAAAAAGCTCAACTTGAGCACGCTCAAACCAAGCAATTAAAGGAAGAGCTCGCTGAAGCCACAGCTGAGTTAGAGAAGCTCAGAGCAACTGTGAAACGGTTGGAAACGGAATCGAATCTAAAGAATAATGGATCAACTAAGATTAAAGAAGAATTTAACCGACCTAGCGATCAATGGACAGGAGAAAGGGTTGTTGTGATTGAGGAAATCTCAGTGCAACAAATTATTGATGCTGAGGGAGCCGTGAAAAGCAAGATTGTCTCTCTAACAAACACTGCATTTGATTCAGTAAGCCCAGTCCACAAACAATTCAATGAAAACTCTTCCATCAGTAACCTACTATCCAAGTTAAATTATTTCATAATCGCATGATTTTCCTGCAGCAAGGATCCGCTACCTAGTTAACAAAGACGAAAATGAGAAGAACAATCTGAGACTCTTGAAGCATAAACTACTGGGATTTGGGAATCCAAAATTGTGCTACAATCTGTTAGATTGGGTGAATGATGAAGCTAGCTTCGCAATCCTCTGTGCACAGTTAACTGCTCCAAAAAGAGACTCCACTTTTAAGACGCTAGAAGGTGTGCTGAATTTGATAGCTAAAGAACAAGGCAACTTAAAAGAGAGACTCAAGGCATGTGATGCCTTCAGAAGAAAAGACACTGAAAATTTTCTTTTAATGCAGTTTGATCTGCTCTCAGAATTGGTTCACTTCTGCTGGAAAATGCACCGTATATTTTGATCTTCTTGTTGACTTTGTGATTAACTCTTGAAATTTAGAGATTCTAAACTCGGTTAAGCGGGATTGGCAAAGATCAGTTGGCCCTACAATCACTGTAAAACAAAAATAATCAAGATTATCAATCTCCCTTAAAGTGAAATCCCACATTTAATTGATTTAGTGAGGATGTGCAGATTCAAGAGCAAAACAGCATGCCTCAACTCATGAATACTTACTTATTGTATCTTTAAAACGTCATCTACATGATATTTGGTTTTGAGTATCAGGAGAGACTTTTGCTCTATTAACGATATCTTTATACTTTCCAAAATCAGTTCGTAATCGGACATAATTAAAACTCTTAATAAAAATTTATAAAAATCTTTCTTGAAGGCAACAAAAATCCAGAAGCGAAGTTAATTTAGTCTAGATAGTTTGAAATAATTTCACTTTTACGATATTAAACTATAAGAGATTACTGCAAAAAGCAACAAAAACTTTAAGGCCTCGAAGTAAAATAAGGGCGCTGCTCAAATACAAGAACTAGCTGATAAAGTCGCTCCGATTCCATGAAATATGTTTTAAGAAAATATTCAGACACCTTGTATTACAGCAAGAATACACACATCTAATGAAAACAATGATAAATAAAGTAGTTTTTCCTGCTTAGGTCTTAGGAACGATTGCTTGATGATTTTGGTTTTCTTTAAAAAAATGAATTTATTTTGTGCATTAGGAATCACTCTAATTTTATGAAAGTATTCCTAAGTTTATTGCAATCGAATCAAAAAGGAAAATTTTGGGCTGACGAATGATTACAAATCCAAGACTTCTTGAAACAGATATTTCTTATGTTAAAGTCAATGGTTCCGATGGCTCCAGTATTGCAACAAGCACTTTCTATAACTCTTTCGATACTGCGTTTTCTGATCTCTTCTACTTCAACTCTGACGACAGGTTGCTGAGTAGACAAAAGAATGCTAATAAACAAGCTAACTCAAAATCATTTGACAAAATTCATGAAATTGACATAAATTTCCATCCATACCAGTTCCTTGAAGTGCTGCTTTGCAGATGCCTTCATAATATGATCTTGGGACCTCTGAGCCTTCCAATTTTATTCGTGTTTTATCCAAAGACATTCCTTTACAACATGAGATTTCTCCCACAGAAAAGTGTCTTCTATTTCGAGCAAATCGCCACCTGGCTCCTTCTAATGTGCTACTTTGCACTTGCATATTTCAGAAGGCCCAACGACGACAACTCTCAACCGTGTACACATCTTATGGGTACTATACTTCTTATGAATATAACCTTAAAGCAAATTATCGTATCTCTACAGTACGCATATTATACCACTCAAAAATACAAGTTTCTTAAGGCTAATAAGGTCTCTGCAGAAATAATTATGAAAGACATTTCATTCCACTACTGGTGGGACCCCAAAAATAGTGAAATATCTCTCCGGGAAGTGTATTCTGCAATAAGAAGACTTGAAATCGAACTTTCTCTCTTCTACATGGACTTCATTGTCAAGGCAGATGAAAAAACAGAAACAAGGTTGAAAGAGCTCAGCGAACAAGTTAAAGAGAAAATATACGCTTATGCCGATTCTGAAGAACTTGGGTATAGTTGCCACCTCAGTGAGCGAAAAGCTACAATGGAACTCTCCAACAACAGATATTTTGGGGGAGCTCTAATCTATGATATGATTGCGACTAGCCGAACAACAGCTCGAGAATCTATCGTCCATTGCTTCAAATTGCTGTTAGTGTTAAGTATCTTCGGATCTATTATGCAATCGCTCATGGGAGTCAAGAATTCAGCTGAATCCGTGTCTGTATTTGTAGGGTGGAACTTTCCAACTGATCAATATAACTGGGTCCTAGTAAGTGTCTACTGGATAATTAATACAAACGCAGCGTTTTATAACATGCTAAGTTTTAGCTACGGAATCGTCGCATCGAAAATTCGATGCAATATGATGAGACAGCTGAATTACATGATAACTCCTAGAAAGAAAGTGTATAATGAAGGAATTCAGAAATATCCAACAATTAATCTATTCGACCCAATTTCTTTGAAGACGTGGTGCTGCTTAAAACGTATCGTGATCGAATATGGTAAAAAATATCAGAAACGTACTGAGAATGGAGTCAGTTTCCAACTCTTGTTCTATTTTCTATATATGCTAGTTTTGATCTACCAATTATTTGTTACTCAAGAGGATTTCTATGACTATCGTGCGCTGGTGATCGTTTGGTACCAACTTGGGCTGGTAATTTGGTTGACTGGATACCTAATGACGATTGTTGCGCAAACGAACGAGATTTATCAAGTTATGAAGGGTCATGCTAAAGAAATCCGGGATATCCTTTCGGACTTCATTCATGTGAAGATTGATTACCTACAAAAAGACAAGATGCCGAGGAATTTGCTTTATCAATTATTCTACAAGAAACTTAGATCAGAATTTGGCCATCAAGATAAGTCTGCATTTGTCCAGGCTTCCACGAAATATCTCAAAAATTTGACAGCTTGCTTTGACGACATTCTTCTCGTAATTGCACATGATCAACGAAATTATCCAGCGAGAGCCCTCGAGGTGCCATTTACATCAAGCTTACTGAAAAGAGTAACTATAGGCATCTTAAGTTTGAGTTTTTCGGTGATGACATATTTCATCCACAAGCTTGCTCTCAATTCACACCGAAATCATTGAAATTATTGAAAAATCCTGTTTATCTAAGAGAATCTTTTTCTGGTCTTAGATGGACAAAATTATTAAGTTTATTTGAAAACTATTGACTCTAAAATCAACAGGGGGGGGGAGGAGAATGTGTGAAATGAAGTCTCTGATACACCACCTTGATCTAGCTGTTCATTCAAAAAATAGACAAGAAAACAATATCTTTTAACTCGTCCTAACAATTATCCATTGAAGAGATTTCAGCCTTGTATTGAAAATATTTGATTGAAGCTGCTCCTGGGGCTAGTTAGAGCTTACATTTTTCACTAGGAAGGATACTCAAGCAAAGTCTACAGTTAGAAAAAATGATCTATAAACTCTCAATTGAAATAAATTGATAGGAATCCAAATTGTAAGTTGGACGAAGAGAGAGCTGATGAAGCCAAATAGAAACAAATTTCTGTACGCTACATTTAAAACTAATCTCAGATGCATAACGAATAAACTTTTTTGCTCTTGATACTCAAACAAGACTCTTCTAATAAATTTATTCTCTCATTCTCTATTTTTATTTGCGGCTATGGATAAGAAGTCATTACTTTACGGTGGTTTGTCACTATCCCTTGGGATTGGAGCAGCTGTTTCATATTTTCTTTCTCAACAAAAAGGAGAAGATCACGTTACTGTTCCTCTCCCCCGCAAAAAAATCGAGAGGAGCACTTGTCTTGCCATTTTAAAGGAAATTTCAAGGAAGCTTTTCCAAGTTTTTAGCAATCTTGCAGTGACTTCGAGAAAGACCCGAGGAATAATGAAAGATAAACTGAGCGATGAAGAATTTAAAGATGCTCTCTTGAACCATAGTAAAATTACGTTACAACCTCCAATTATAATTCTAATTAGACAAGCATCTTAAACAGGAGATTCAAAAAACGATGAAAGAGGTACTGCACTCTCACGGTGTAGATGAGACTGATTTCGAATCTGCGTGCGAAAATACTTTTAAAAATGACAAGTAAAGCAAGCAGAAGATTCAAAATTTGATGTGTCTCATAGAGAAATTCAAGAAATCATTAAGGAAATACGAACTAACATGGATAAAGCACTAGAAGGCAACTTTGTCGATTTCAGATCAAAAATTCCAGATTTTCTCACACCAAATTACACACTCCAATTGATGGCAAAGATGATGAGGGCCTCTATTTCAAAAATCAAAGCTGTGGCAGAAAAATTGAGAAGAGAAGGGAACGATATTTCTATTAACGATCAAAGACTGTTAACAGAACTTCAGAAAATAAGACTCGAAGATATAAGGTATCAGTTACTCTTTGTATGCACCTTCAATAATATTCCTACCCACTGATTAGAATGGAAGTAGTGGTGGAGGCTGGCCTTGACAAGTATGAGGATCCTCCCATGAAAATTTTTCAGTATGCTGTTCAGCAGTATACAATAGCTGACGTCGATGATTTCGTTAAGAAAATTCTTGAGTTGGAGTCTCAGCATCAAAGAGCAATGGAAAGTGTGATTAAGAATACTGAAAACCAGGAAAAGTTTATTCAAGAAGTGGGATCACATCTTGGAATCTTCAAGCAAGCGTAATTTGGGAGCCATTTCTATAAAAATGCTGAAAAATTTAGACGCGCTGAAATTTCTAAAGAAACGTTGAATAAAGTTGCTACGAAAACAGAAGACGAGCGACCATTAGAACTTGAAAAAAAAGATTCTAAAGAAACTCTAAAACCAGATTTTGCTGCGTAAAAACAATGACTTTCTTTTCGCTTGATGATATATTTGTCTGAACTTATGAACAGCCTCAAGAGGCAGATCTCGGCAGAGTTTCAAAAGAATCTATCAAGCAAGTCAGAATTCGGAGGAAATAAAGAGTTGGCTGCTTCTGCTCTGAATGAGCTGCTTGGTATCATTTCCGAGATTGAAAAAAGTATGAATTTTTTCCATTGCATACAATTATTCTCTAAACTACTTCATTTATTCCAATAGAAGAATCAAAGTCAGAAGTCAAAGTCGGAGAAGTGGATTAGGCTGAGTTGTAGTAGTAGTGACTGTTTAGTTAAATGGTTGATTTCTTTTGAATTATTTTTCTGTATTGTATATCTTGCATATGAAGGATCACGTTACTATGAGACATCCATAAAAAAGCAAGCAATTTTTTGTATTGAGCTAAACTAAGATTGCTTCCTTCGATTATGTAAGGCATAGTTTAAAAGAATGTGCTATTTAGGAAATAAGTTAATCATATTCACGATTCAGTAGGTCCTTAATATGTGTTTCTTTTATTACTTAAGTAATCCCCCAGCTTGCTAGTGGCTAAATAGCAAAAAAGAGACCCAAAGTCTCGGGTTTAGATGCGCTCTGAAGAGAGAATTTTGTTATAAAATAAAAAGTTTTTGAAAATATTTTTTGCTTTCGAATGAACATAAAGATCAGAGAAACCCCAGAAGATAAAGTTCTCAAAAGTGGTAGAAGCTTTGAAATGACTCAGCCTCGACTACTGATTTTCAGTTCAGTTCTCTGAAATTCTGAGAATTAAAGTAATTAATCTACTCTTGAACCACTGACGGTTCATTATAAAATCGCAACGATTTAAAAGTCATATAATATCGAAGAAATTTGAAAGAAAAAAGATAGTAATGAAAACTGTTATCATCTTTGCACTCTGCCTGAGTGCTGCTCTTGCCTTCTACAAGGAAGGAGAGCCATGCCTCAAGCGCCATCCAAATCCACCTACCAACATCAAGAACAGATTGAAAACTATGGACCTGAAGGATCTCCCTGAAAACTTTTTCTGGGGTAACGTCAACGGGACAGACTATCTCACTGTTGGCAAGAACCAACACATTCCGCAATACTGTGGTTCATGCTGGGCCTTTGCAACCACCTCTGCTCTCTCCGATAGAATAAAGATCATGAGAAAGGCTGCTTTCCCAGATATCCTCCTTGCTCCTCAAGTCCTCGTCTCTTGCGAGAACCCAGATCTCGGCTGCAACGGTGGTGACTTCCTAACTGCATACCAATACATCAAGACCTACGGAATCTCTGATGAAACTTGTTCACCCTACCAAGCTCGTGGCCACACCAATGGTCTTGGATGCACCGACGATATCCTTTGCAGAAACTGCAACCCAAGCGATGGCTGCTGGATCCCTGACTCCTGGGACTACTACACCGTTGATGAATTCGGTGATATCCCTAACGATGAAGGTGCCATCATGACCGAACTCGTCCAAAGAGGTCCTGTCACTTGCGGTATTGACGCTAGCTACATCTTAAATTACAGCGGTGGTATCCTCAACTTCAACACCACGGATTATTCCATTAACCACGCTGTCTCTATTGTCGGATACGGTGTTGAAAATGGAACCAAATTCTGGTGGGTGAGAAACTCTTGGGGTACTTACTGGGGTAACGCTGGTTTCTTCAAAATCGTGAGAGGTATCAACAGCGTCGGTATTGAAGAATCTTGCTCCTTTGCTGTCCCAGTCGACACTTGGACAACTAAGAAGCAAAACTCCACTAAGACCCAGCCAAAGAAAGAAGAGCCAGTCTGGTCTTCTATCTCAAAGTGGTTGTTCCCACAGAAGAAATCTTGCGTCGTCTACAAAGACCTCGCAAAGAAGGAGGTTATTAAATCTCCAAGACCTCATGAATATATCAATGCCAAGGATCTCCCTGAATCTTTCGACTGGAGAAACGTTAATGGTGTTAACTACCTCTCAATCTCCAGAAACCAGCATATCCCTCAATACTGCGGCTCATGCTGGGCTCATGGTACTACCTCTTCTCTTGCTGACCGTATCAACATCGCTAGAAACCGCACATGGCCTACCATCGCCCTCTCACCTCAGGCGATCGTTAACTGTGGAGCAGGTGGTGACTGCAACGGTGGATACGCTCTCTCAGTTTATGAATTCGCTCAAGAATACGGTATCCCTGAAGAATCATGCCAGAACTACGAAGCTGCCAACCCAGACAGCGAAGACTGCAGTGACATTCAGAACTGCAAGAACTGTGCAGGACCAGTCCCTCAACCTGGTGAAGAAGGAAACTGCTGGGCAACCAAGAAGTTCGCCAGATGGAAAGTCTCTGAGTACGGCAGCGTCTCTGGTGCTGATCGTATGAAGGCTGAGATCTACGCAAGAGGACCAATCAGCTGTGGTATTGACGCCACTGACGGTCTCGAAGCATACAAGGGAGGAATCTACAGCGAAAAGAACATCTGGCCAAGCATCAACCACATCCTTGCCGTTGTTGGTTGGGGTGTTGAAAACGGTACTGAATACTGGATCGGAAGAAACTCATGGGGTGCTTACTGGGGTGAGGACGGTTACTTCAGAATTAAAATGCACGAAGATAACCTCGCCATTGAAGAAGACTGCCAGTGGGCCGTTCCAATCGTTGAAAGTATTGAGTATCCTGCTACCTATGAACCTTACGATGGAACTGGCTAAGTATGATCGAACCAGCTATACTAATATTTTATGAGATATTATCATAAATCGTAATTCCTATATGAAAATTTGGGTTTCACAACTCCAACACAAAAGCATCGATTCTGAAAATTAACAAACCAAAAAAAAACTTAGTTAATACTCATTGAGCTAATTAACGATAATTGAACCGCCATCTAATGTGAATTATTATTGCTCGAAACTTATCATAGATAACTTAGAATTATTCAATGCTATTCCATGCCTCATGGCAAAATGACCAAAAGAAATTCATAGTATAAATCACTTTATTTAAACTATGTCGAAACAATCAACCAGATATTGGCCTCAAGATAAGATCAAAATTCATTGATAAAGTTTAACTGAAAGCCCAAAACTGGGTACTGCGAAAAAAAGTTCCTTTGTTGATTGTAACGTCCAAAAACTGTTGATTAACAGAGGACTGTCTCTCTAAACCAAAAAATTTAAAAAGTGGAACCAAAAAAAGTATACAATGGATGATGATTTGAACAATGTAGTGAATTGAAGAACTCTAGGTTATTTCTTTAAATACTATCTTCACACTACTAAAAAATAATTACATCGGAATCTGGAATTATGGCTCATTTGCGATTGTTGATTGTATCTTCATCGTGGTTGAATTAATAAGGTCAGATGTTGGCTCTGATTGATCCCATTCATAGTCAAACTCTATGATCTCTGCGAAAATTTCACCAGAGGAACCAGAGAGTTCAGTCAGCACATTATACGCACTGGTTATGCTCTCTGTGAGAGCACCCCAATGAGCTAATAACCAATAATGTGAGTCTACCAGCAATAGACGCTCTGAGTCTTGTGTCCAAAATGACTCATCCTCGAGTGCATCCTCAAATAGGTGATATTCTTCAAAATCGAACGGCTGGGTTTGCTGTTTATCTCCTTCTGGTTCTGTTGAAAATTTGCTCTCATTGACACTCGTCAATTGATGTTCATCCATTTCGCTCTGCCCATCCACGGAGAAAAAGAAATTTTCTTCAGCGTCAGCTATCATTTTATATAAATTTAAATTAATAAATTGCTTCGTTTTGACGTCTGTTATTTAAGGGAGAAGGTTGATTGTTCCGCTGCACAACTCTACTAAAAAATTAGCAAATTTGTTATCTACTCTATATTCAAAATCATGCTTTTTATATATTCCCGAGGCCATCGAATGATATTTCTCACGAAAAACTAATTTTTCGGCTGATAATTTCTTTTAGCGAAACTCAAAACAACTGAAAACAATTGGAGAGATGCGCTTTTTGGGTTGATGCTGTTAATATTATGATTATTATTCATTTATATCTTCTTTTTTTGTTTTGGTGTTTGCTTGGGGGGTGTTTAGGGCTTATAATTTGTTTTTGCGCCAAATATAGAATAATAGACATGATAGATTATTTATCAAAAGTTGTTAGTTGAACAAGATTTGACTCTTCTTTCATGTGAATTAATTTTGGGAAAGATCCTTTATAGCGGAGCTGCGATTGAGATTTCATTTAGTCTTGTTTCGATTTATCGTTGAAGCTCATTTGTTCTCTTTTTTTTTTGTTTTTAGGTTTTTTTGGGTTTTGTTTTGTGGTTTTCTCTTTAATACTTGGATTTATCAACTTCCTTAGGCATTGGTTGAATCTCTGTGTCTAACTCTTTTTCAATGCGCAAGAAATTTTCTTTGTCGTCCTCGGTGATTAGATTGATTGCAAGACCCAAATGTCCGAATCTTCCGCTCCTGCCAATTCTATGGAGGTACGTCTCACTCGTTTTAGGGAAGTCGAAGTTAACAACAACATTAACACTCTGAATGTCAATGCCTCTCGTGAATAAATCTGAACTAACGAGGCATCTACCGTTTCCATTACGGAAATTATGGAAAACTTTGTTTCTGTCGTATTGACTCATTTTAGCGTGAATATAATAGCAAGCGTATCCGAGTTCAACGATCTTCTTTGCTAAAAGCTCAACTCGAAGGGCAGAATTGCAGAATATAATGGCTTGATTGATCAGAAGCTAGCAAAGGTGTCAGAGAAAATAAGGAAGAGCACTATGAATGAGCATTTACCTTTGAGAAAAGAGCATTGAGACAGTGTACTTTCTGCCTTTCTTCTAAAAATACGTAGTATTGTGTGATGCCCTTCAGAGTTAGCTCTTCCATGAGGTTGATAATCGTGCAATCTGGCATGAACTTCTCCTGGAAAGTCTTTACCATCTGCGGGAATGTTGCAGAGAATGCCATGATCTGAGGATTCTTTGGAAGAACACTGAGCACTTTCTCGACAACGGGGCCAAAATCAACAGAAAGGAGTTTATCTGCTTCGTCGAGAGCAAGAATGTGGCATTTGCTTAGATCAGCAATACCTCTGCTGGCCAAATCGAGAATACGACCAGGAGTGCCAACAAGCACTTGCACTGGAGAATTGAGACGCAAAATATCCTCTCTTAGACTGGTGCCACCAGTAGACACCATTGACTCTATTTTCAAGTGTTTTCCAAGTTCCTTTACGACAGCTGAGACTTGTAATGCCAGCTCTCTTGTTGGAACCAAAATCAAGGCTTTATTGATCAGATAATAATTTGGTTAGTGGCATTGGATAGAAAAACTAGCGATACCTTGGATAATATTTTTTTTTTCATCAATCAATTCGAGAATTGGAATAACAAAAGCACCAGTTTTTCCAGTACCATTTTTCGCTCTGGCGATTAAGCTTTTTCCTATTACAAAGGAGTAAAGTTGACATCTCTTTTCTAAACCCGATGCTACCTGCAAGAGCAACTGGAAAGCATTCTTCTTGGACAGGTGAGGGCTTATCAAATCCTTTCTCAACAATTCCCATCATCAATTCTGGTTTCTTGATATAATCTTCAAAATCTGTTCCTTTTGTTGCAGTGACATCCTAACATAATAACATCAGTTCAAAGAGTGTATTCAGAACGTTGATACAGTTGTCTTGATGCGGTTGTCTTTTGGCGGGATTTTTGCCAGTGTTCTCCATGAGCTGTCCAATTTGGGATCTACTTTAGTTGTAGACGGCCTGGTGAATATATTCTCATATCAGAAATGGATTTCGAAGTGAGTGGACGAGTTACTCTTGTTGTTTCTGCTGCTGTGACTTAGAATCCTTTGATTCCATTATGGAAGAAGAAAATAATTTGAATAAAGCGAAGCGTATATAATTATATTCTAAATTGATTTCCGAATATATTGAATCTCTCTCCTCAGAATAGAAAAATCTGAAAAGATAAAGAAAAGTGTTTGTATTTAAACTGTAGTGAACCTACCAAAAAAAGTAGATCTTATTCACGTTCATTAATTATCTCTCGATATTAATTATCCAAACAAGTTTTGCCACAAATGAATAAAAATTCTACAATACTTAGATTCTTTAATCTACTCAGAAAAGATGTCAATAAGTTCGAAGCTGACATCGAATATGCAGAAAATTAAGCTGTTTTATGTAATTTCGTTTTAAAAAAAATCATTAATTAGAGAACTCTGACGCAGAATACATCAAGCAAGGGAGGAGGGGGAGGGGGAAAAAAAAGTGAATTAAATAGCATTTGAAAACTTTTTTTCTCCCTCTCAAATTGGTATCGAAAAATTATTACAGCGGAGAGATATACTTTTTTATATTTGTTAGCGAGAAGGTGATAGCTTAGCGACTAAAAGCCCTCGAAATTCCCTTGTTTATCATCAAAACGATCAGTATAATTCGATTTTGAGTCTGATGTATGCTCTAGTAGTCAAATTGACCTTGAACAAGTAAAATAATGCGAACTTTATGGAAAATATGAGCATCAGACGCATTCAAAATATTTCTTGAAACCCTTCAAGATCGATGCTCAGTAAGATTATTGCTTTTCATTTTAATTCTTAGTTCATGTTAACAATGGTTTGATTTTTTATTTTTAGATTGTTGTGTTTCATTTATATGTAGAGCAATTCGGGAATCACTTGGATTTACGAGCAACTAACTATCATGTTTTTCGGTTTGATTTGGTTTTTGAACTTACAGATTAAACTCGCAAGAAATCTAAACTGTTTGTATCTACTTTTTTTTCTTCAGGGTCCACAAAAAATGAGGCAAGGCTAGTAACCAAGCTATTTGATTTCAGGGAAATCATGCTCGCTAGCCTCGAAATGTTTCTTTGCTGTCTTTTTGGGTGATTTCTTTTCGCCTTCTTCCTTCTACAAAAACGATCAGTCATATTCTCATAATTATTTTTTTTTTACCTTTGGCTCGTCTTTAGTTTTTTCAGTCTCCTTGCTCTTGTCATCGATAGGTCTATTTCTCTCCTCCTCAGACAATTTTTCGAAGTAGTCTCTCTTTTCTTTCAAAGACTTGATGGCGTCATCGAGAGCGCTGGTGACCAGTGGAGGGGAAATCTTCAAGCTATCGAAGTAGTTCAAGATATCGATGCTATGTTGCACGATGGCATTCTCGTCTCTAGTTTCTTGCTTAACAGGAGCTTTCTTTTTGTTCTTCTTTTGGGTTCCTGCGAAGAAGTCGTTATCAGTGTCTCTCTTGTTGCTGATGATTTGGACTTTGGCTTTCTTCCACTCGTCGCTTTGAAGAGCATTTTGGATGTCAGCTTTTCTCTCCTCTTCAGTTTTTTCTTTAGGAAGTTCTTCTCCAACCTTTGGCTTTAGTCTTTCCAAATAGCTGATAAGGAGGTCGCAAAGTTCTTGAAAATAAGCCAAATAAGGTTGATATTTTAGGGAACAGCTTACCCATCTCTTCTCTGTAAGGTATAGTGAGTTTTCTCAATTCAGCCTCTTCAGCTTCTCTGGCTTTTTGTTCTTCCTCCCATTTCTTTCTTTTCTCCTCATCTCTGCGGAGTCTTTCTTGCACTCTTTGCATGTATTGGATTCTTCTAATGAGTTCTTGTTGTTCTTCGTATTTGACCCATTGTTCGTCGTGCTCCTTCTTGAGGGTAGCAATTCTCGCCTTCTTTTCGTTAATCTTTTCACGGTACTCGTCTTGGATCTTCTTGATAGTTGGTGCAGCTTCTTCTCTGTTCTTAGCAACGGCCTGTCGGAGGAATCAATACCCATGAATAATTAAGTTTGAGGGATTTGAAACGTTACATCTCTGAAGCTGTCAAGTTGAGTGCGGATATCAGTGACCTCATCACTGATCAGCTTGAGGATGTCTCTCTTTTCCTTAAGTTGCTTCTTGAGCTCCTTTCTCTTTTCCTTAATGTCCGCGAATTCCTTTTCGAGCTTCTCAAGTGGTCTGATGTAACAAAGTAAGATTAAATAAGACGAAAAATTTATTAATTGTTATACTCAGCGTATGGTAAGGCTCTCTCAAGGTCTGTGATTTCCTTGATAATTTTCTTCTCCTCTGGAATAGTGAGCTGGGCGTGTGATTGTTGATGCTTCAAAGCCCTAAGTATATGAGTGTAAGAGCTTTAGTCAACATTTGAGCCGTTACTCAAGTTCTCTAACGATCTCTTCCTTCTTGAACCATTTCTTCATGTGTTGTCTGTAGCGGCCGGACTTGTCATGCTAGAGAAACAGCGTCAGTTTTGGAGAATTTATATCAAATCTTACATATTCTTCCAAGGCATTGTTGTAGCCGTTCATTTGTTCGATGAGGACATCAAGTTCAGCTCTAAGAGTTTTTCTCTTGTCAGATTTCTCCTGGAGGAGGTCTCTAAGAGATTTCGATTTGGTGTTTGTTTCTTTGGCTGAGCTGCTGACTTTGTCGACCTCTTTACTGCTGACATCTCTCTATATTAAAATTAGGCTCAAAAGATATAAGTTTAAATAAGTTACCATCTTGGCGTAGAGATCATCAATCTCAGCATACAAGTTTTGGATTTGTTTTTCGAATTGAGCATCATCAGGTTGGTTAATTCTCTCATTCTTCTTTGGGAGCTCTGGGACTTTAGTCTCAAGAGTGATTTCCTCTCTCTCGCCTTTTTCCTTACGCTTGTAGTAAGGCTTCCTGTAGTGGAATTCTCCAGGTTGCTTGCGAGGGCCCTTGTGTTGTCTTTCTTCGCCCTTTGTCTCTTCCTTGGTTCCTTTCTTGTCTTGAGTACCAACTTTGTCGTTTTTGATTGGCTTGTCATTCTTCACGGTTTTGTCACCGCCTTTTCCAGCATCGCCAGCCTTGTTCACAGGCTTATCGGTGGTGGGCTTCTCAGTGGTGGTCTTCTTAGTAGTGGATTTGTCGGCCATTGACGAAATGTTAAAATCTATCTTTTTTTTCTTATATAGATTCTTAATTTCTAATAATTTTTGATATTGAATCTGGATTTGTCGACGTGTATCAATTTTTTAGATACTGTGCGTTTTAAATATAAATTAAATATTCCTAACTCTTCATGAAGATACTCATTAGTTCTTTTTAAACACAAAATGTCCTTTTTCTCTCTAGGTAAGCAGAACAGTTACCATAGCTTCTAGAAATACTCTGAGTAGGTTAGAATCGATGAGAGAAGTTGCATTTACTTAAATCATCAACACATATTCTGTCTAATTGAATAGAATACTTGCAGTTTGAATTCTAGAATTGGTCTTTGAGGTACTTTTCGAAAATCAGAGATAATTAGGAAGAGAGGATGTTGGGAAATGAATAAGGAATTCCGAAGAACGGCTATTAGTGATAATTCCCGAGTTAAATTTTATTATGGAAGAAGCCCAAGCTATGCTTTGAGAGAAAATTCGAAAGAAGTCCCGAAACGAAAAGGGACAAATTGTGCATGAAGCCTCAATTCGAGAGAATATATTGCCATCGTGTCCAGAGCTTCTGATAAATTTGTTAATGGTATTTGAACCGTCGAGATTGAACGTTGGATTTTCCAAAAATTTACACAAAAGGAAATGAATTTGCTACATTTCTGTGATGGAAGCTCTATTCCAGGTCATTGGAGATCTCGCTTCGAGAGCTTACAATTAATATCTCAAGGTCTAACTGCTCTTCTTAATTACGGTTAAGACATTTCCTTCAAGTCGTCTGAAAACCATTTCAATTGCATAGAAAAGCTCCTCATGTAAGTTCAAAGTCTAATAATTATTTCATAGATAGGGAAGGAATACTTTTTTGACTTAAAAAATTTCAATATTAAGAAGAAAGCTTCAATGTAACTATTCACTTGCTGTTATGCGTGTTCACCAGTTTAACAAACTGATATAGGTTATCAGAAATGAGAGCGTACAAAGCACTTCAGTGAAAAATACAAATATTTCTGAGACTTATCGATATATTGACTTTGCAACAATATTGCTTCGTGTTTGGATAAAAATGAAGGTTTGCAAGAAACTTTTTCTGAAAAGATAGTCCAAGAAATTATCTATATTGAGAATTTAGAAACTATATACAGATACCATGATGTTTAGACTCTGTGAAAGAGTGACGAATTCGTTGCTGATTCAAAAGATTTCAATGATGGGTCTATAATAAGAATTGGAAACTTTTCTAAGAACAGTCGCATGAAAGTAAGAGTATTTCTAAATTACTTCGAGAAAGCTAAAACTTTACAATTGAATCAACAATAATGGTGATGCTCTGTTCTCACTCCTTCACAATAGAAGAGAGCCAGGTGTTACCAAAGAGAGAGACTCAAGAACACTTTATTGGATTTCTAAAATGAAGTTGACACAATTGTAGTCATCTCATTTTAGTGATTTTAAGTGTTCGTGGTGTCCTCTTTCTTCATAAGAATCAAAATATTGAGAATTGGCAAAAACTCTTGATCAATATGGAAAATTTATTAGATCCATTCTGAGTTGTCAGTTTTTTTGGGCTAATATGATTGCAGAACGTCTTGAAATATCACCAATTTCCAAACGTTATGTGAATAGCTGATTGTTTCCGACTGCAGAAATTATTACTCTAACTTTACGTTACTACTGATAATAAAAATCAATTCTTCATTGCAACCAGTTAAAATTTAATTGATAATTTCTTCTGAGACAGAAACGCATGGCTACCTCGGCCTCTGTTAAGAAATCATTGACTAATTTGGCTGATGGCTCTGGGAATTTCTCCCAAAAAGCAATTTCCTCGACCTCTTCAAAGGCAGGAGGAACTAGTCTTCCTCAACGCACCTTGGTTTTTGAGATCAATTCTCCAAAGAATTTCACTCATAAACCCATCTCCGTGATAGGAAAATCAAGCTATAAAAATGCTGAGAGTAGCCCGAAAAACCGAAAATCCAACAAAATTGAGGCACAAAAAGTGAATGGTCCCTATGCTAGTTCTCAAAGTAAAGGAATTAACTCAACAAAAGTCGCTTCATTCAAGCCAGCTCAAAATTTTCAAGCAGCCTTAGTCAAAAGTTCACTCAAAATCACCCCTGAATACTCCGAAAAGTCTCAATCCCCAAAAAACTCAGAATCTCAAGCATCAACTCTTCAGATACACCCAAGTCCCTCCCTAAGAACAAATGGGACGAAAATCTCCATTTCAATAAACTCAAAAATTATAAAAAATTTACAAATTATCACAGATTGTGATAGTACAGCCACAACGCTACCAACCGCATCAGGTACTAAGACTTCTCCCATAAGAAATCAGACTCCAAAAAGATTCGAATCAGCAAACTCTCCGAAAATTAGCACTTCATTTGATGTTGAGCAAAAAGGGTTGCTCAAGAGCAAAACTGCACTTAACCGCACTGAAAATAACGATTCGAATAATTGGGAGCCTGCAAATGTAAGCGGTGTTAAATATACTCATCATCAAAGCGGACCAGCATATGAAGAGAGTGCAAAAAACCGTAGAATGCCAGGAAGAGGGAATGCAAACATTTTGAATAAACTCCTATCTGAAATATCCCAGAAACACAGCTCACCGAGAAAAGCTTCACCAAGTAAGGAAATCCTAAAAAAAAAAATTTACTTTTTAATGGTGTTAGAGGAAAATAGTACTCTCTCAGCAAAAGAAAAAAGTGGGTCTAGATCTCCATCAAACCGGTCACCTGGCCGCAGCCAAGTTAAACAAAGCAATATTTCTTTCGGATTTGGAGTGCCATGTAAGAGAACATATATGAGTGTTTACGATCACAGAATTTTCCATGATAGCGAATTTAAATGACGATATCAAAGATAAAAAGAAAACGAATCAGTCGTTCGAGGTAAATTTAAAAGGAAGATTGCAGCGCATAGAATCGCCTATCATTGCCATTGAGTCACGGAATAGACTTGAGCAAGTCTCTAAAAAATCAACACCCGAACCGGAGTTCAAAAAGCAATCGCAAGTCTCCGAGCAAAGTTTGCAAGTGCTTACGAAGGATTCCAAAATCAAGAATGAAATAGAAAATGAAGCTCTTGGTGGGTTTATCACAAGGGTTAATCCTGGTAAATTTTACTCTTTATTACTGAAGTATTCAGAATTCTTTATTAGGCGACTCTTTTATGCTTAATGCTCTAGCAAAAATTAAGACGAGGCAAAAGCAGTTACCACATGAGAGCGAAACAATCACTGAAAGGAAGACTTTTTTCCAAAAGCCCCAAAAATATGTTAATGCAAAGCTCTCTCGTTACGGGCTTGATGATGACGATGAGGAGGAGAACACGAAAACTGAAGAGCAACCCAAATTGACTCCAAAAAGTGAGTCAACGAGCACCAGTCAATATCGACTGCCGTTTGGCCCCGTGAAAAGAACAAACGCAACCACTTCGTCCTCTCAAAACAATAGCCATTTGAACTCCTCTCAGGAATCAAAGAGTAGTAAATCACAAAGCAATTCTGTGAAAGCCAGTAGTTCGTTTTCGAAACTTGAAAAATGTGAAACCAAAGGCTTAAGTCTGAAAGCAAACTCACCTTCTCCATTCCTGTATTATGCAGGAAGTCTAAAAAAACACTTAAGAAGCCCAGATGCGAATGATTATTTTTGCCAAATATACAGAGAACACCTATTGCAAACTTATCAATCATTGATGTTCACCAAATTTGTCAAACCTGTAGATAGCAAAGTCTTGAATTCAAAGAAAATAAATCTCCCCAAACATCCAGGGTTTGAAAGTAATATTAAACTCAGTGACTATTAACATCTTATGATTCGTCCGTTCTAGACAAAAAGACAATCATTTTTGACCTTGACGAAACTCTAGTACATTGCAATGACTCTACCGCTCTTCCATATGATGTTAAATTGCCAATAAAATTTCCTAACGGGGAAATAATAGAAGTAATTTCTCTTGTTTGCCACGAACAACTCAATTGATGATAGGCTGGAATAAATATACGACCATATGCGATAGAATGCTTGAAGGAACTGAGTCAAATTTTCGAAATCATAGTTTTTACGGCATCTCACAGCTGCTATGGTGATCAGGTACTTAACTGGCTCGATCCTCAAAGAGAGTACATCCATCATCGCTTGTTTCGAGAGAGCTGTGTCCAGACTGAAGAAGGGCTCTATATCAAAGATTTGAGAGTCATTGCCAACCGAGACTTGAGTCAGACAGTGCTAGTCGATAATGCGGCATATTCATTTGGTTTTCAAATTGAGAATGGAATTCCGATAATACCATTCTACGAAAACAAAAACGATAAAGAGCTTTTGCATCTTACCAACTATTTAAAATATCTAGAAGGAGTAGAAGATGTTCGAGAGATAAATAAGCAAACGTTTAACCTTCTCCAGTTTCGAAGTTGTGAAACTCCAACTCAATTAATCGAAAAATTAAGAAGTGATTTTTGAAGCTAAAGCCGAATAAAAGTAGTAGGCACTCTGAATGGACAGTTATTTTGTTTGCTGTTTGTCAGAAATTTTTTTTGGTTTTTTTGCTATTGTCTTTATCTTCACTAACATTTACAATTTATCGCCCCAAGGCTTGTGCTTATTTCTACCAAATTATCCATTTTACTTTCTATTGAAGATATATTCTCAAGCAAACATTTTGATAAAACATTTTTGTCTTCTCTGTATCTTATTTAAAGTAATAAAGTTAGTGATGGTTGTGTGTGTCTATTTCTTCAAAATCAATGCTATCATGACGAAAATCTCATCTTTAATTTATCTTTAATTGGCTAGCAGGTATTTCATATTTGTGTAATAGGGAAATAGGAAGCTCGCTGTTCATATAGATTTTGATCACAGCAATGTATGAAAGGTAGCAGTTGCTTTGATTGAGTCGTCATCTGAAGATCAATTTAGAGTTTTAAATTTATTGCATCTACTGCGAATCCTATTCAAGGATTTTAATATCTTGGCATAAAGAGCAAGGAAGGCAAGTAATTGAGCCTTATTGAGGTTTTTCAAACGCCTTTATGAGCTTACTTTTGATGCAAAAACATTACAAAATGAAAGGCCTGCGATATAACTGTGCAACTACATTTAGTTTGTATTGAAGCAAAACATAAACAATTTTAGTTGCCAGTGTTGTTTTCGGTGATTAAGCCTTTGAAGCTGTCAGTAGGGATGTGCTGAACAAGGCTGTAGAACTTGCCCTTGCTCTCGTCGTCCTCGTTTCTTCTTCTGGAAATTCTCACTCTGACTCTTTTTGGTACATTTCTCACTCCTCTGCTCCATAAGAATTGATTCAATTTCTGATCAACTCTCACATCCTATAGTGAAAAAAGAGAGTTTAGACACGAAGATCAAGCGAAAGGAGAGATATCTCAGCAAAAAATCAGCAAAACTTAACTTACTTGAGTGAACATGTTTGTCTGAGCGAATTTGACTAATTCCTTGATGGCTCTTGGAGCTCTTCTTTTGAAGGCGATTTTCTGGAGTCTTTTGTGGAGGTTGACAGTGTAGTCTCTGGTGACTGGCTCGAGTGGCTTCTTTTCTGTTGCGTCTTTGCCCATTTGGTAATTGCTAAGATAATTATTTATTAAATATCTTTTATATCACAGGCAAGCAGTAGGATTTAACCTAATTCTCTTTTTATCTTTGAAGTTGGCTATAAAATAAGCAAGCCAGCTAAATCCTCACCCACAGAAAATTTTGTTGGTAATCATGTACATTCTGTTATCCATGACTAAATACTTTCACCAAAAAGAGCTAATTTATCATGAAAAATAAACCATTAATTCACACAGATAGAGCTGATATCTAAGAAACAACCAAAATATACTTATATTTCGAAGAGCAGCTTTCGGATAAAAAGCAAGAAATGAGAACGAGCAAATGGACAATTAAAATTCAGACCTCTTCGATAAATAAAGGGCTTAATGAAGTTCATTGATTGTACTAATAAAAGAACAGTTATTTAATGGTTTGTCCACTTCTCATATTGAGCTTTTATCGCCCATCATTCTCTTTTCCTCAATGATTCTCTTTTTCCTGTGATAAAACCCTCTTTTCTGTTGGTCGGTTCTTACATTGATATGAGAAACCATATTTATTCTTGTGATCGATCCAATATGAGCTTTAAAATTCTCTTCCGGCTGCCCATGACGAGTACAATTCAAGTCTGTGCGCTTATTGCCATAATAAAATTAAGAATTATTGACGCACTCTCGAAGCGAGATTTTATTGAATCAGCACTATGAGCATGAAAAATGATGAAACCATTGACAGAGACGCATTTAAAAATGGGTTCAAGGGTAGGGCCAAAAGTCCGGTTAATTCCTCAACGCAAGAGCCGCCTAGCAACGCTTTAGATTCTTCTGACGATAAAAAATTTGACCGTGCTCATTCAATCACCGAGGATTCTTCGTCCAGAATAAGGAATAGCTATGGTAATTGATTACTTCCCTTTGTGACTATCTCTCAATGACATTAGATCCTTCAAAAAATCTTATGCCTGACTACTCAAAAGAAGAGAGAACTCTTCAAAGGACCTATTCAATGGTATCGGCTCCTAGGGGTACTAACAGTCGGGATTTTACTTCATCTTTGACTAAATCTATTGGAAAAAATAACATCGCCTCGCTTCTTGACATAGGTTTACACAATTTTCGTCTCTTCGAAACGTTAATAATCATGTGAATATAGATAACTCCAATAAAGAAGAAATCTTTCAAAGGCTCTGCCCTCCAAACAAGTATAAAGATTCTGAAAGCTGCTTGGTTTGCAAGGCGAAGTTCAACATCCTGTTAAAAAAACGGCGAAATTGGTAATCGACGTTTCTATATCAAGAGCACTTTAATCATTAACTGACAATTGTAACAGCAAATTCTGTGGAGAGTCAATATGCGACGATCATGGGAAAAAAAGAAGACCTGATCCTGAAACACCAGGATCCTATGTGAGAATCTGTGACATTTGTGACAAGAAATACATCAACAAAATCATTCAAGATGAGTTTAAGGCAAAACTTGACAAAATCGAACAGGAGGTTCAACTTTATGAGCAGCAGCTTGCTAAAACACAGGAGATTTTGAGAAAGAAGCAGCAGACTTACGATAATCAAATATCAGAAGTATGTGCTGCCCTTTTACTTTGTACTTTGAGTTTCTATAGAAAAATCGAAAAGATAAAGAATACAACGACACCATAACAAATTTGATTCAGAAGATAACAGAGACTAGAGATGATATAAAACGAATTGACAAAGAAAACACCAAGTTAAATGAGAAATACACGCAGCTTCAAAAAGAAAACGAAGAGCTTGAAAAGAAGATTAACGAGCTAACTCAGCAAGATCTTCAACAGTAAAACTTTTGTATTTAACTTTCATTGAGAGATGTAATTCATTAGGGAGAAAGAGAGCGGGGAACTATCTTTGAAAATCCAAGCTATTGATCAAGACATTACTCATATTAGCAAAATGCTGCAAGAATATGACAGGAATATGGCCATAAACAAGATGACGAAAGGTGATGATGGAAAGAATAGAGAAACGTCGTATCTCACAAAGGCTGACGTCATAGACGTTGCCAAAGAAAGCCTTTTGTCTCAAGGATGGAGTGATGTTCCTGCGAACTCCAAAGGAGATACCTCTCATATAAAGCATGTCGGTAAATCACATAGAAAAGTGGTAAAGAATCAAAAAGCCGACACTGGAATGTGCAGCACTGGCTGCATGATATTTTGATTTATGCTTCTGTTTTGTTTTGTTTTTTTTTTGGGGTTGCAAAGTCTAACCAAGGATATATAAAGGGAGTATTCAAGAGATTCTATGTTGGTTGTTTCTTAAGCAACAAATTACGTCAATTACTTTGTATATTTTAAACGAAAAAGAATTAATCGTCAAAAATCATCAACCGGGGAGTCCTTGTCATATACTTGTAAGTTCAAGGAGAACGCACCAGATTAAATTCCACAAATAAACCTAATTTGTATTCCTATCTCATGAAGTTAACTTGAATAGAAACGCCATTTCAAAGGACGGGAAAATATGAGTCTGAATTTCCCAATTCCAACAAAATTCGTAACAGAACCGAATTCAACTGAATAAGAACTTGCAACAATAATCGCACTCAAAACATTAAGTTAATCGAATATGACGTGTACTTTGCTTAAATTAGTGTTGATATCGTATTTATTGGAATATCGTATTTTCAAAGATCGAACGCAATGGCCGTGTAGAGAGGGAAAAGAATTCTCCTGATGTTCTAGCTGAAGGCGAGATCATCCAGAAACTGGTGGGCAGTAGAAGCTACATTGTGTACAACAGAAATTTATAAGCTTGCATTCATTTTTTGAAAACTCAAAACTATTTTTACTTTTTTCTGGTCAGAAAGACAGCCCATAAATGTGTCTTCTGAAGCAGACATTCATAATTTGACAATAAACTATTGCACCAAAGTCTCGATATCAAGCCTACGATATGAATTCTGAGCACGAAGCGAATCACAAAGGAAATAAAAAGATCAAAAAACCTAAAAGAAATATCTCAGCCTTTCACATTTTTAGCAAAGAGGTACACTCATCTACTTGCATATTCATTTGAAACTAATATACTACTTCTCTTCACTAGATGCATGCAACTTTAAACGACTCTGGAGAAAAAATCAATCCGAATAAAAGGATGACCTTAATCTCAGAAAAATGGGCAAATTTATCTCAGCTCGAGAAAAATGTGTACGTTGAAAAGGCGAAATTGGATAAATGGAGATATTTGAACGAGCTTAATGAGTACTATTCTTCTGAGGCTTCAATAGTGGAAGCACCTACAAAATGCAAGCCGAAAAAATTTGGAAATGCTTTCACTTTTTTCTTGAGAGAAAAGAAACAACAGCTCAAAGAAACCGAACCGCAACTCTCAATGTCAGAAATTATGAGCCTCGTTGCCAAAGAGTGAACAATTTATTAATAAAATCTAGACTTAAAGCTTGTTATGATTAGATGGAGAAGTCTGAACAAGGCTGCGAAACAAAAATATCTAGACGCTTCTGAAGAAGATAAGAAACGGTACAAAACTGAGGTCTGTGAGATGACCAAGAAAGTAAAGCCAGCGAAAAACCAACGCAAGAAGAAGCTGTTAAAAAACGCTAAGAACCTTGAAAAAACGATGGATGATTTAATTCAATACTCAACAAACCTCCCAACCACGAATAATCAAACTGTTGAGGAAATTAGAAGTGCTGAAAAGCAATCCAAGGTGTTAAAATTCCCTTATGAGTCGACATTCAAGCTTTCAGGCGCTTGCTCTTCTCGCAAGGTGTCATATATCGTAATTCATTGTTACAGAGGCTTTGGAATAACCTTCAACAATAGGATGAATGGTTCCCTAAAATTGAAGACAGATGCGATTCAAACTATTTAGAAAAGCAACATTTTCCCTGCAGAGAGATGTCATTAGACAATTTGATTTTCCCAAAGATAGAGCACATTAATGATGAAAAGCCACAACCAATAGAATCACTTAAACTTCGCAATCGATCGTCAATAAGAAATAATTCAATTAGCAAGATTGACTTCTTCGAATTCTTAAATTTGGGAACAAAAACTAGTCAATTGGTTTCAAAGAATTCGGATATTTTTCCCCAATTTCCGAATCTCGCTTCGAGTACACATTACAGTCACAAACTTTGTATTTATTTTCCGAATTAGGCATGCAACTCTCATTCTTAGAAAAAAACCGTAGCAATAGCATCAAAGAGAGCGGTAATCATGCTGAAGAAGATGGAATTAAGTCCAAGAAAGGGAGAAATTTCTTGAATGGCGTTTTAGAGAGTGCTCTGGATTCGGATATTGCAGTGCTGACAGTTAATGATTTCATGGCAGCTAGCCAGTCATTCAGTGTAAGTATTATTTAAAAAAAAAAATGGGAATCTCACTTTTTCTTATTAGAATAGCAAATCATTGGAAAATGATGTATTTATAACCCAAAGTTCCACGAAAGGAGAATAAAAAAACAAAAGATTGTGAGTTTGGTTATACTTGACTGAAATATTTTTGAAAAAGACTTAAGAGGTAGTATAGTATCGTATTTGTAAAGCCTAAAAAAGTCTTTTATACTTCTTTGTGTATTTTCTTTAATATAAGGCCTTTTCATGTATAAGTCTGCGCTATTAATTACTTTAAACTCTATTCTTTACTCAGAAAATCAGAAAGAGTTTTTTAGTTAATCAGCTGCTAACTACAAGTTCTTTGGATCCATTTAGAGAAAAACAATCAAAAATCAGTCCTTTATAAAGATACAATGACCGTTATCATTGCGAATAACTCTTTCAGTTTTTATACTATCTCAGAACTAAAAATAATGCAAAGCTTTTGAGGGATCTGCTTTGCTAACATCCTCTACAATCCAAACAAAAAAGTTGTTATTCATGTCAAATGTTTGATAAATCCAACTAAAAAAAGCTTTTACACTAATTTTCGAATTCTTTTCTAACTGTAGAATCAGAGAGACCACGTTCAAACAAAATACATCGATATTACCAACACCCTAAAAAATGGATAAGTCACTCAAGAATTAGTAGTACACTAAATCATCTTGAGGAGTAATGAACAAAAGAAACTTTTCTTTGTGAGCTACTTTATGTCGAATGAATTGTTCACTTGGTTAATTCATTATATTTAGGCGAAGTTTCTTTTCCACAAACATAACAGTTATACCTTTCAAAGTTCAGGCATAGATAATAGATGTATACAGGAGTCTTAAATAAAGTACATAAGGATTATCATCTTCATTTTCTGGCTTGCCTTCATTTATAGACACAGAGAGTTTTTACATTACATAAGGTTAACACCTCTGCCTTGGAATGGTGCGAACTTTCCATTATTTGAAGGAGGTTGATTTACGGCGTCACCAGCACCTTGATTATCTAGACCAAGTCATTTTACGTAAAACGTTGAGATGAGAAAAATTACTCATAGCTCCATAGTTTTGCTGAGAAAACCCATCCATATTATTTCCTCCATGATTTGAATATGAACCCTGACCACTCATACTAATTGCTTTGAACTCTCGATAAGCTAGAAACACTATCCATATTGCTGCCATGTTAAAAACTGCCAGAATTATATTAACTGTGAAGCGATAGACTCCAAATTGCGCAATTGTGAGATCGTTTTGCCAAAAAGTACCAAAAGTAAGCAGCAGATTGAACAGTTGTGATCCGCAAAAGAAGATGTAAACGATGGCAGAACAGAAGTCAAGTTGGGTGAATGAAAGATATAAGATCAAGCATGATAAGATCATATAAATTATCAATGTAGGGCTTGCAATTGCAGCTAAAATTGTCGCAATTATCTGTCCGATCAAGAGCAACTTCAAATTCCTGACCATTTTCCGGCTTTTATCAGTTGGAGGATCAACTGATGTTGGAGGTAGACACATATTCTGTAGAAACTTTTAAAGAAAAAATACTTAATTTTTATTGAGTGTCATTTTACATTAGAATGTTAGTACCGCTGTCAAGAAATGTCCGTTATTTATTTAAGTCCCTCTTCTCTAAAAAGAGGGTGCTCTCTAGATGTACTCTTTACTCTTCTTCTTCATCACGAATCCGACTTGGTAGAAGAGAATTGTTTCTTCGAGACTGTATTCGAAAAGATCAACTCAGATCAGAAATACTGAATTAGAAATTTTGGATCGAGCGTGATTATATTACCGTTTTTTTGAGTGGCACTTGAGAAATTAATGTAATTTCCCCCATGTTTAGATGATAGGCAACGATCTAGATTATAATGACAGTGATTTTATAGCTTATCACTTGTGCAAGAGAATTTATGCTGCTATTTTTTCTGACGGGGAAAATAAGTATTTCAAATTCATCAATGTCTGCCTCAGTTTTCAATCTTTGGCCTGGTTGCAAGTATTGATAGTGTATGCTTAACTTAACTCTGTTTAGCTATATAATGACCGCTATTTTTCTTTCTCTAAATTTAAAACGTTCGTCTGCGTCATTCAGATCGCAGACTTCTATCGATTTGACTTAATTTACCTTTGAATGTCAAGAGAGTTATGTCTGTCACGTGAAATAGAGTAAAATTGAATATTTTGAAATCAAATTGCATCGAATACAAATGCGTAACGTTTCTTAACCCTGAAATAAATGATTTTATCTTGATCTTAAGAGATCCTTTGATTTGACCTATTGCTCTTTTTTGAATTCATGTTTTTCGATCCGAATTGTGAGAAAAAATTTTTGCTTGATTGATACTCGTCATGAGGACTAATTGCAGTCGTCTTGAATGCCGTTAGTATGATTCTCTTTTTTCAAAGAAATGCTCGTCAAAAGTTCAAGATCGGCGTCTCTATCAATATCATAGAAGAGAGAGTCGATTGCTGAAAGCTCGTTGGGAATCTTTTTGTTTTCGTTAATCTGTTTTATCACCAAATCTGAACTTATCGCCTTTTTTATATTTTCATTCATCTCAATCCAGAACTGATAATCCTCCTGGAATTTTGGATAAGTTTTCAGGATTAAATGCAACAAACGAGGAGCCAGATCTTCCTTTATCTTAATTTGAGGAAGCAATTCATTAGTCTGCGTTTTATCTTCCTTAGATACACCTTCATCTTCTAACTTAGTATTTATGTCGTTTTCTAGAGGTGTATTCTTGAGATTTGTTTGTTTTTGAATGTCAAGAAATGCGTCTTCGAGGAAATTAAAGATCAGATTTTTCGAAACTTGAGAGTTGTTCTTCATCTATGCATTTTATCATTAGGAGCACAAAAATAATTAAATCCCACTTGCAGAATATTTGAGAGCTCTGTTGAAGCAATAAAGTTTCTCGTATATTGACTCATGAAGCATAGGGAATCGTCTACTTGCATCTTCAAGGCCGAGATTTGAGTGTTCTTTGGAAAAATTTCACTGATGAGAGCTGAGTTCTTCTCAAATATCTTTCGAAAAATCGTTGGATATTGCTGTAAGAGCCCATTGATCTTCAAATAGGAAGCCCTTTGGAATATAAAAAAGACATTTTGAAACGAATCATCGCTTTTTTTTACCTGAGTTCTTTGAGAAAAATTGTCTCCAGTTCCTGGTATGGATAGTTGAATTTTATCTTCCAAGAACATCATCAATGAGAATTAATCACGAATAGAATATAATACATCGGTGCGCTTGAGCGAATGGACTGTGATTTCGTGTAAACTTATGTCTACTATCATTTGCACGAATCTTTTTTCAATTTTTAGTGGGATCAAAGATGAATCACAAAATAATGGGTTACTCTTTCAGAAGTCTTACTAAAAGCTCATGCCGAGCTTTGAAAAATTCTGCACTTGCTTGCCCAATATCCTCTGCAGGTAATTGATCACCTGGAAAGCCTGTGTGTCTAGAAAAATTACTCGGAGTCAAAAAACTGTAACAATATGCTACTTGGTTGACTGAAAGAAGTCGACGTAAGCGTGCTTTGGAAGTTTAAATTCATTCGTATTGCTCTGGTTTTGTTCAGATTCTGAGAGTGCTTCGTAGACCGCAAAAGCTATGTCATCCAGAACGCCCTTTGAAATGAATTTGAAAGCTTCCTCTAAATTCTTAGCAAGGTTCTTATTGCTGTAAACCTCACGGTACCATATCTTCGCCTAATGAAAAGCGGTTCTGAGTTCAAACAACTAAATTCTGAGGATTCCGGTACCATTAGTCTCCAAATCGAAAATTCGGGAGTCTGAGGATAATCGGGAAAATTCTGCTGATATAGATCATTGATTTTGTCAGCTAACGACCCGAGTGTGCTCTCGAATTCAAGTATTGTAGCTGAATATGAATTCCATCTTGTACAATATTCAGCCAAGAGCAAATAAGGATCCTTCTCGAAGGCTTCAAGATATTTTCTGGTAACTTTGCAATGCTGATTAAACGCGAGGTAGAGACCGTAGTATGTTTTTTCTAACAACTCAAAGCTATCATCTGTGCTCAGCGATTTTTGCAATTTAATCTTCTCTGGGGAAACATTTAGATCTGTGATTGAACCCCTGAATTGATTATTAGCACCATCTGAGTATAGGGCTGTATTTACTCATAAGAATATGGCGAATGATACCATCGAGTCCTGATTAATGCATCTTTCTCGAGAGAATCGAGCTAATTGAATGGTATAAGTGAACCAAAAAACCCGCGCAGATGGCATACTTGCTTCACAAGGCTACTTTGTATGGTTTTGAGGTACACTGCCAGCTTATCAAAGGAATAAGGGCATAGTAAGCCCGCTTGAAGTATTTTATCATCGTTGGAAAAGACTTCTATCAACTTATTCTGAAAAAACGTGATTGTACTATTTCCTGTGGTATCTTTCTTGAGCTTTAAGAGCGGAAGAGAAGGTTCTGGACAGAGTATTTTGCGGTCACAAGTGATTTTTATGGAAATTCATACCTTTCAGAGAAGAGTCTAAATACTCCAAGAAAGCCCTTGTCTCTTGAGGTTTAACCACCTTATCAAGCTGCGAACAGAGCATAGCTCTCGAGCGATAGATGGCTTTCAGGTTCCTTAGCCAAATCGCGCTGTTCAGAGATGCAATCCTCTTTCTTACCAATTCCTCGTAGCCTAATTCCTGATAAAACGGGCTGGCCGATTAGCGAATGTGAAGAGAGTACCAAGGTAGTGATTTTTACCTGAGCAATGTCATATCAAACGAGATCGAGATGCTAATACATTGAGATACCCAAAAGCTCGAATGATTGTCAAGAAGTTTTTTCAAGGATTTGCTAGTTTGAGAGAGACTCAATGCATCTTGCAGTTGAAGGAATTCAACACAATATTCTTGCAGATGTTTTGGTAAGTTAGTAAACGCCATGCCTAATTTATATTTCAGATCGCAAACTCAAAGCTATAGCAAATTTTAATTTTTCCGATGATTTAACGCTTAGCAGAAATTGTTTTTTAGATGCCAGACCACGAGATGCAAATTTAATTGAATTTTGTTAACCATTTATGAACCGCAAAACGTAATTTTTAGCGATCACCTGTTTTTTATTCTGATCCTCACAATCGATTCAAAAAATTTCCTGCCAATAGAACGCAAATTCGGGCTGTTAGGTGGCTATCATTGGAAGTTACAAATTAACTTGGTATTTCTTTCAATTCTTTATGCCTCAGTAGTTAAGAGCGTACGAAGGTAAGCACATTTCGCTTGGATTGAAGTACTTGATTTCCACGTGATTGAATGATTTTAAATGTTTCAATAAATTAAAATTTTTTCGAGATGAGATTCGAAAGAATTTTATTCTTTTAGTAGCGTTACTCCGGCCTCTCACCACAAAAACTGTCTGACTAGAGGAATCAAATGAGTGCATTAATAGCGCGTAAAGAGTTCAAAAATGTCGTCTGCCGGCTGGATTAAGAAATTAGAGATTTGCTTATTTAATTGGATACCAATCTGAATCTTCTGACTGCACAGCAACAAATAAAAGCAAAAGCAAATGAAAATCATAATGATTATGAGGCAGGAAAAACCATTTTTCAGTTAACATCAGTAGGTGAGTTCAATCCTCTCGTCTAATAGGTGTCAACAGAGAAAATAGAGAAAATGCGATCTACTTGATTCTTTGGTTTTTGGATCTTCGAGACTTAGAAAAGGCAGAGTTATGCAGCAATTCATTGAGGTTAATCCACTCGTTATAAATCTTCAGCAACTCGCACCTATTTCACTTAATATTGTTAGAGCAATAGCTTTCATATTTAATAGTTTGATCAGTAATCGTTGCGTTAAATTGTTTGAAGTTGGAATTCTCCCAGGAATTGCTAAAGTCTTTGGCAGGCATTAAGTAGTGGCTGACTCTAAGTTTGAGGGAGACCAGATGCTCAATTCGAAAAGCTTATGGCCGAGGGATATGGTGATGATGATATTGGATATGCTAATATTGATGATTATATCTCTCTATAAAGATTTTGTTTATTACTCTCTTTAGAATCAAACCCATTCTGATAAAGAATTTTAGAAGAATAGGTAGAACTCTTGAAAAAATAATTGACTAAATGGCATCATATGACCACCTTTGTTATGAAATGACTTTCTTTAGTTACAATCACAGTAAATTATCTTGAGCATCAATTAATTTTATAATAAATAATGAAATATTTTCATTTTTAATTTTCCTTGAATGCAATTAATGTTTCCAGCAAAATAAAGTTCTGCTGCTTCGAGTTAGAAAACTGGTGTATTAGGCATTAATTTTTGTGTAGAGGTATTCGTCACACTCCGCGAATTTACAAGAATAATAGCATTGGATTTGAAGTAATGCGTAGTTCTGACAATTTATGCTATGTCCTTTGAAGATAATGGTTGTATGGAGACAGTATAAGAATTGTTACCAAGCTATCCATCGACTATCGACAATTTCGTGTTGACTTTTGTCATCCAAATAACATATGACTCCCTTATTAGCAACCAACACCTTAAAGATTACTGAAAACAATTTTCACAATTAAACTGATGTACACTAGCGGAATTGCTTACTAATCTCGCTTTAATGTGAGAGAGAGGGCTATTCTTTTTACTGCCTATGAGTGCATTTACTAATGAAATCAGTTCACTAACCTAAAGTAATATATTTCTTCGATATAAGAACGAAACGAGATAACTTACTTAAGCAAAGTAGCTATCTAATCATTAGGAGGCTTTGAAAAGTGTCTTATGATTACAAAGGATCCGTTCTTCTCACCCCTACAATTTTTAGTTCTGTACTTCGCATTTCTGAGCTTTCCTTTTTTCTAGCTCATACTAATTTCAAAGACCAGGTTGATTACATCTTTTATGAATTGCTTCTTATCTCGTTCTCAAGGTTTCTTGCTTAAGATTTTTCCAAAACGCTAAAATTATTATTGTCGTCAATCATTGGTTTTTTTCGCCCTCTCTCATTCTTTTCGTTCTTAACTATACTATCGTAAACTTTATAATAGTAACATACTCATACCCCTTCCACGGTGGTGATACAATGTAATTAGATATGAATGTGTCCACAGATAAAAAACAAAAAACCTAATATAATAAGCCTGTATCATTATAATGCCTTTCAATCAATCACAATGAAAATAACCTAATAAACAATTTATCGAAGTTTTCAACCTCCGGGTATTAATGGTTACAGTCAGAAGCACAAGATGAAGGACTTCAAAATATCGTCTTAATTATTGGTGAATTTCTTTGTTAAAGTATTCCTATATGTCTCTTTCAAGTAGGCTAGCTCCTTGATATTTTGAATAAATTTGGGCGCAAAATTTTAAACAAATATATTTATAAAGAGGGAACTGAAAAAACATTCGGGTACATTGCAGCCAAGCAGTACTTTAATAATGAATACATCTCACTATCATCATCATTAAGAATAGACAAACCACATAAACAATGAAAATAAGTTATGAAGAAGACAGTAAATCTCGAAATAAAGTGTACCGTTCCAAACCAGAGAACGAAGAACAGGAAGCCAAATCATTGCGGGAAATAGTTGAAAACTATAAGTATCAAGTGAGTCAAATGGAAGAGAAGAAAGAAGTTGTACCTATACTGAGGATAGATAGTATAATCGCCAGATTAATTCTATCTAATGGCATTTCGCATCAGGAAACAAGCTGAACACACAACAAATATTGAAAATCGAAGGAATTGAAGTGTATTTCCCCTATATCCCTTACCCAGCTCAAACAAAGTATATGGAATCAGGTTTGAGATAATTGCTATTTCTCAGTCTGATTTGTGATAGTTATAAGGGCACTTAAAGGGAAAGAAAATGCGCTCTTGCAATCACCTACAGGAACCGGCAAAACCTTGTGTTTACTATGTGCCACTTTAGCATGGTTGAAAGCCGAAAGAGAGGCGATGCGCGCCAAAGGAGATGTTGATATCGAAGAGAAAGTTATTAAAATTATCTATACTTCGCGGACACATTCGCAACTTAAACAAGTATGAAGCTTAACATCTGAGAAAATTCAATATAAAATGGCGCTCGCAAATAAGGTTATGACTGAGCTGAAGAGTACATGCTATCGACCCTCAGTAAGTCTGCTTGGTTCACGAGAGCAGCTCTGTATAAATACAAGTGTGCAAAGCCTCGGTGTAATATATCAGTCATTTTCTTCAGTTTCAACATTGCCTTTTAGAAAGCACAGCTCGCAGCCGCTTGCAACAGAGCCAGAACCAATGCGGTTCCAGAGCATCGATGTTCTTACTTTGATAAACTGCAGAAAAACGAGCATTCTATTCTTCAAAAGTTCAAAGAATCTATCTTAGATGTTGAAGATCTTCATCAACTTGGAAGGAGTAATGGATTCTGTCCATACTACTACGTCAGAAGAATGCAAGTATGCCTCTGCTCTTGTCATTTATTTTTTCCTCACAAAAAACTGTGATAGCCAAGAGCAGAATTGATCTTCATGCCTTATAATTATTTGCTGGATATGAACGTTCGAATGGTGTCGGAAACAAAACTTAAGAACGCTATAGTCATATTTGATGAAGCTCATAACATCGAAAGCGCAGCTGAGGACGGTGTCTCATTTGATTTGACCACAAGCAATCTTACTGATTGTGAAAGCGACATAAGAATACTAAGAGATAAAGCACGAATTATGCCTGATCAATGCAAAATTTCTCCGGCAAATATTAATATTTTAGACGAAGTCGTGGGAAATATGTCGAAGAATTTAAGCAAGTGGCGATCCAAAATTTCAGAAGAAGCTAAAAGCGATAATAGTAATCCATCTGGGATGGAGAAAAATGCTAAACTTTTCAAAATAGGAGGAAATAATTACCCTTCAAGAGGTGACTCCAAAGGGGTATCGCTTCCGGGCAAAGAAATTTTTAGGATAATTCGCGAATTAACAACTGGTAATCATAATTCCTGTGTCTAATAAACATATTCATCCTCCTCTGATCACAGACCAAAGCATTACTCTCAATGATTTGATGCCTGGACTGCCTCAAAAAACTCGGAATCCTTTTGCAGAAGGTCTGCATATAGGGAATATTCACAACTTTCGTGATATCCTTGCAGTTGCTACAGAGGACTTGTCTGATAGTAATAATTCCTGTAGCATCCATCGATTTTACTTACTTCTGAAAAGGCACTTCGAGTAAAAATGGTCTGGACCATCTTTGGCTGGTGATTGAGATTCTAATCCCGCTCATGCAGGCAGAAGCAGAAGGAGTGAGAAGTAATCGAAAATTTGGTTAGACTATAAACATCTTACAATGTGTTGCAAAAACAAAGATGGAAATAGAGAGGACTGGAACACACAGATGGCGAATTTTTATGACATGTATATACGATTGGACCCTGATAACCCACTCAGTAAAAACGACCCACATATACTTCTTTGAAATAATCACTATCATTAGATTTAGTTCTGTCCTTTTGGTGCCATGATCCAGGCATTGGTTTTCGATATCTTCAAAAGCTTGGCCCAAGAAATATTCTACTCACCTCCGGAACGTTGGCTCCCTTGAAATCATTTGAGAGTGAATTGAAGATTGATTTTAAAGTGCAATTAACAAACGATCACGTCATCGATCCAAAGTCGCAGTGCTTGACAGTTGTTCTCAAGAAAGGCGTAAGTGGTGTCCCTCTACAATTTTCCTACGATAAAAGAGATAATGATGCCCCAATTAGAGAAATGGGCAATTGTTTAATCAACTTCTCAAGAGTCATACCAAATGGGATACTAGTCTTTTTTGCTTCCTATGGACTTATGTTCCGTTGCTTGGATGTGTGGGCGTCTGCGACTGGAAGAGAAAAAACGATTTTAGAGAGACTAGAAGAGATCAAAAGAACCTTTAAAGAACCCAAAAACACGACCCTGATGAAAACAATTATGGAAGATTACAGCAAGGCTGCAAAGCAAAAAGGTGCTATTTTGTTTGCTGTGTGCAGAGGAAAAGCAAGCGAAGGTATAGACTTTGCAGATGAAATGGCACGAGGGGTATTCATTGTTGGAATCCCCTATCCATCATTAGTTGATAGACGGTATGATCACTCAACGCTATAGTTGGTCGTGAACTATTTAATTCATAGAGTGGAGCTTAAAAAGGCCTATCTCGACTCCAATCGACAATCCTACTTTGCAAAAAGACTAACTGGCAAAGATTGGTACTCGCAGCAAGCCGTTCGTGCTGTAAACCAAGCTTTGGGAAGAGCAATTCGACATGTAAATGATTACGGTGTAATTGTCTTGTGTGATGAAAGGTACCCATCATTTTTTCTTTTCCTCCTCTTTTTTCTTTTTGTTTTATAGGTTTGATTGGGGTTCATTCAAGAACGAGTTGCCAGGTTGGGTGAGACAAAATTTCATGTCTGCTGAGAATTTTGGACTTGGGCTTCAGAGAGTAACGCGCTTTTTTTTGGAAAGAGCAGAGAAGCCTATCGTAACCAAAGCTCTCATGCAGCAGCAATCATCCCAAATGCAAATGAGTTTTCCAGATTTTCAAAGTCCAATGAAGATGGAAGAGGAAATGATGACTCAAGCACCCACACCGCAGAAGTTTCAAGAGAAGACTCGAAAAGAATTTAGCTTTGGATTAACTCTTGACAATCTCCGCGTCTCCGTTGGAAAAGGAGAAGAAGATTCATTTAAATTCTCACATACAGGAGCATCCTTCCCGACGCTCACCTCCAAAGGACTCAGCAAGAATTCAAATAACGATTTCCAGCAACAGCAACAGAAGATGGAGCATGGCCTTAGTTCGAGCGCCGGAAAAGAGAAGTTTGGGATCACTGACAAGAGCTCCCTTCTTAAAACTACTCACATAAAAATGCCTAGTGCGTTTGATCTGATAACGAGCAAAATGGAAAGTATAGAAAGACGTGAATCGCTGGAATCTGTTGGCGTAAAACAATTCCGACCAATAGAAGACAATCTAGAAAATCCACAAATTTCCTCACAACCAAGTTTTAATCAGAATCAACAGCCAATCGTTAGTGGATTTTTAACTGCATCTCAAGCATTATCAGATTACACGAACAAAGATGGTAATTATCCGAATAGAACAGGCATTGGTAGCGCTTCTTCAATGCAGAGACCGCCGTTAACGAGCAAGCCTTTCCGAGGACCAGGGTTAGTAAAGAATGAAGCTGACAGCAAAGAAGAGTCAAAACAAATGCAACCCACACAACAAGAAACCGATGTTGCTCGAGTTAATCAACCAGTGAAGGCAACTGCACTTCGCCAAATGCGACTTTTTGAATCTCGAGACTCTCTTAAAGGAGAGGAAGAAAATCTCCCCAGCCTCCCAAATAAATCTAGCACTTCTAAAAAATCTCCGAGTCACGAACAAAGGGACGAACAGCCTAATTTCCCAACATCACTTCCAAATGAGTGGGAGAATAGCACGCAATCTTTAAACAAAACCCAATCTTTAGTTCTCTCTTGCATGATTTGCTATTCTACGAGTGATGAAGGGAAAACAGTCAGTTCAAGCAAATGTGGACATATTGCTTGCCAGAAATGCTGGGAAACTTGGCTTAAAAGAGAACACCGATGCCCCATGTGTAAGAAGAACGTAAAACCGAAGGACCTTATCAAACTGTTTCCAGCATTTAGTTCTTAATAACACTTTCTATCATCCTAGCTGCTTGAATCAGAAGTGTACACATTCTGATTGATTTTCAAATTGCCCTTCCTTCTAGTATTTTAACACGAAATTTTAACGTTTAGATAAGCAACATTTTCAAAATTTCATCCAGAAATTTTTATATTTTATGGCCTCAACTTATGTTTTTTATCAAGATCAAACTTTGTGAAATTATGCATAAGTTGATGTGTATGCATACATTTACGGATAGCGAGAAATATTTGCAATGATGATGAGTACATACCCATATTACTCAATAGTCTTTAGTTTCAGGATGCTCGCTCTATATTTGAATTACAAAGTGACCGTATGATCACATGGTGACTTTGTCATGAATATTTAGCTATTGGCGGAGAGAGAGATATCAAACTTTTACAATTATTCAAGAATAAGTTGAATAATTTCTTTCAATAAATTTTTCAAAAAGCTAATTAATTCGTTTCGATAAGGGATCCTCCTTATTAAGACCATTGACACAAAAAATAGATTTACTTTATTTTTTAAATATCATCTTGTCTACTTTGAAAAAATAATTTTGGACTCTCTGCTACTAAATACGTGATTTCTAGAAGCTTTGTTTTGAATTAGTTGTTGTTGAGAAACTATATTTCTTTTTCAAACGTGAATTTGAGAAAACAACATAATAGAGTATTTTGAGGTCCTCTTCTAAATCTATGTCATCCAAGAGAGTCCGCCGAAGTATTTTCTGAAACCAATCCAGAGTTGAAGCGACTTCGATCTAGCATATCACTATAAGATTTCGTTGAGACAAAAAATTGTAACCAAAGTACTCCTGAAGTCACAGCAGAATTATTGAATCTAGTTATCACAAGGAATTTGTTAATTACAAGTCTAATTGCGGAGATCTGATACGGCCGAAAGCTTATTCGTTGGACCAAGTTCTCATGAAATTCAGGAATTGTTTGATCTTCATTTCATTTAGAATTCAAATTTAAGGGTTAGAACGACCTCGCTCGCTAAAATAAATCCAAAATTATATCTTTATTGGCAGTTTAGAAAATGGGATCAATCAGACCTTTCTCGATCTTTGACCTCTTGGACTACAACAACATCAATTTGGATATCCTCACTGAGACAGTATTAACCCTAACTCCATCTTTTGAGAGCTTTCCCCTTTTGCTAGTTTAATGTCCATTTTTATGGAAAATATATTGCAAGATGGCCAGAGTACTGCGTTTCCGTTTACAACTCAACTGGGAGAATACAATCCTACTGTTAGTGTGATTGAAAGCCATTTCTAACAGACATAAATAGTGCTAGGCAAGGTTGAAGGTGACAAGGATAGCCAAGAAAAGAAAAATTGGCATGGACATGTTACTGTAGATGCAACATAAACAAAGATAATTTAATCATTTTATTGATTCGAAGGCAATCACAGTAGCACCTGACTCTCGAAGACAAGGCCTCGCAAAATATCTGATGGAATACTTGGAAAGAGTTACAAGCGAAATGTAAGAAAAGCAAAAATTTTCAGTTTGAATGAAAATACTATTGGATCTATAGGCATAATGGTTACTATGTCGATCTATTCGTGCGACCTTCGAACAAAATAGCCATAAAGATGTATGAAAGTTTAGGTAACAAGGAAATAGATCCATCTAATGCTGAACATGAATTTTCTGCTTTGTAGGGTATGTTGTGTATCAAGTCGTCAATAAATATTATGGGTCATCATTAAACAAACAAGAAGACGCATATGGTAAACAGGGTACCTGTCCATTACAGCTGATCTATGTTAGATATGCGAAAATCAATGCCGCGAGATGTTACCAAAGAGACGATGAAACCGACCGGAAAGAAGATTGAGCCAGATCAACTCGAATTTCATTAAAAATGACAAGTGCAAGTTAGCAATTTCTGAGCTTTGTCAACTGAAATACAGTCGAAAGAATAGTTGTGATGGAATTTAAATGATGGAGCTAAATATTATTGATCTGTAATTAAATGCATCTGGATTCCGCATGTTGTTGTAAGGAAACAATAGCTCTGAACTAGAATGAAAAAAACTTTCTTCTAAAACACAATGCATTCTGTGAAGGTCACGATGATGATTGTCATGAAAAGATCCCAAGCAAATACAATATTTTTTTGCATTCTAAGTTTCTTTAGGTGGGCGCTAAGCTATTTCTTCAATAAAAAGGGGTGTTTTTGAAAGCCAAAAGAGTATATCGATGCGCTCATACAAATATTATTATGCTGTTTGATTCAGCAACGACAAATATTCAATAGAAATCGTCTCAAACTTTATTTAGCTCATATTCAATAGTCTATTAAGCAGCTTTATTCATCCTTCTTTCTTAATATTCTCACAAAATCACTCGATTGTAAGAGTTTTTCTTGCTTCACAAAG
>ENA-UOUE01000122-UOUE01000122.1-compost-metagenome-genome-assembly--contig:-NODE-122-length-59619-cov-10.206275_pt1 | contig 59619 bp, 43 predicted proteins | sample MGYA00238146_ERZ747223 | MGnify/ENA primary metagenome ERZ747223 (study PRJEB28781, sample SAMN06268865) | compost metagenome | isolation source: single cell | place: USA: California, Emeryville, Joint... | reverse complement strand
TCTCGAGTCTGTACTCTAATGTGTCTCTTGCATTTTCTATCATCATCGTTGTTACCTATGCGCTCTTGAAAATCTATATACTGTTCATTTTAAACCGAAAGCGTCGGATGCCTCCACGACCTCAGCAAAGATCTTCACTTACTCAAAGTAGAGAAAGACGAAGATGGTATATACAAGAAGGAGCAGGGGTTAATACAATATCGGAGGACAAGCTAAACCATGCATTAGCTCAAAATTCCTTTTATCCAGTTCCGCAATGTGTTGCGATTATTTCAGAAGATTTCCTCCCAAAAAATGCATTTACGAGAAATTTCTTTCTAATTACGATACTCGAAAACTTCCTGCTGATTCTGCTTGTTTTCTTTTTTCAAGATTACGGGCTAGTTCAAGCAATCATCTACACAATCCTCGCAATCATCTACGTCGCTATTATTGCATGGCAACGACCATACAAATCTAAATTTCAACTAGTCATCTTGCTCATCAATCAAATCAGCAAAGTGGCCATGGGAATTATTGCTATCATGATTGGAGTTAACGAGAAAACGAATTCAATTCCTCAAGAGAGTATTACGCAAATGGGCAATGCTCTAATTCTGTTAATTGTCATTGTTATCGGGATTAACCTTGTGATTGCCCTCCTTATTACCGCCGTTGAGGTAATTAAAGGAATTAAGAGGATAGTAAACCAAATTCGACTTCATCTCTCGAAAAAGTCCAAGCACAAGACACTTCCGAAGAGGCCCAAAGCTCATCATAGGACAGTTAACCAGAGACGAGTTGAAGGAACTCGACTTCAATCAAGATCAGATATTTCAAAACGGTCGTTCATCGCATCTGCGACACCATCGTTCACACGAATGGAACCAATCTCATTGAGGGTGTCAGGGAATTTGGAAGACTCATCCATTTCCGAGAGAATTACAAAGAGAAATACAAGAAGAGAGCTCATTGCTCGTGCTGTTGCCTTGAGAACAGGAACTCCTAGCAATAACTCTCTTTCAAAAATTGATTTATCTCATAATGATTCGACCGACTCGAATACCTCAATGGACCAGTCCCCGACTAGATTGATAATTCCGAAAAAATTTAAACGACAAGAAACACAGCTCAGTGACAGAATTGAAAGAATAAGAGAGCTGGGACAATTGCGTCGAGCTCAAATATTTGGTTCTGTCAACAAGCCGTCTAATCGAATGGAATCGAAGCAGAAAATAAAAATCAAAACGTATTTCAAAAATTCATAATCTAATTGACTCAATTAACTCTTAGATTAGCTTAGAACAATTGGCTGCATAGTCACCTTAGCAGGCCATGGTTATTTAAGTATGGAATACCATTTAGCAATCTGGCTTCATTTTACATATTTCATTTGCTCATCATCAAAATATTTAACCATCAATTGCTGCCAATTCCTGCATTTACCTCCTGACTCTCAGAGAATTCGAAAAATTATTTGATTAATTTCTGAGCTGACTGAATATCCTATAAGAGTAGCTAAATAAATTGAGTTACTGTGAATAGAATTAGGAAGAATTAGATTCGAAACTCTGCCGAGATGCTGGAGGTAGACAATAGATCCAGAGGTATTCTTATAGATTCTGTAAATAGAGATTAAAGTTAAAGTTAAAGGTATTTTAAGGTTCTTCTGACGCATATGTACTCTGGAAATCACATTAAAACTAGCCAAATGAGAGTAAGATCAAAATTATGTCTTACTACCCGAAAGAACAATTATGTAAATGAGGAAAGACGAGCGGTATTTGAGAAGAGCCAATAAGACACTAAAAAAGTAGTCTGCTGCAAAAACGATTTTCGCTACTTTCTTTGTTAGATCCTTAGCCTAATGAGTAGACACCAAGAATGGCACTGAAACAACTGAATTTGCTCAATAGCAAATATCAAAACTACTCAGATTTTTCCAATCTTTAAATATTATTGGAAACCTACTCCGAGTCGAGAAAGATTAGCCTCCTAGTCTCAGTGTACCGTGATAACTGTTTGCTAGACTCTGAAACGCAACTTTGAAGGAATAATAAGGAAAAGTCTGTAAATGTAAACTTCTAATATGGAATTGCCAGCGAATATAAATATCCATTTGAGAGAGATCTGGGAAACTCGATGGAGTATTGATCGTATATTTATTGCTTACACTCAAAAGGATAGCATATTCTTCAGCATATATATCTCTGTACGTATTCTCTGAAATTAATTTGAGAGTTTGTAATTCGTTTATAGAGAGATAGATTTAAATCTTTGGAAATTCAGGAATAAAAGCTTCGGAGGTATATTCAAAAATAAAAATGAGGAGTTTTGCAAAATTCCAAAAGAAAGTGAAAAGAGAATGTAAGATGAGTTGATTTCTGAAAGACCTCGCTCGGTTATAAAGCTCAATTAGGGTTGGCTGCTTATCTACACCTCTAATTCAGCCTCCAGACTTGACTCAAATCATTAATTCAAAATTTTCAATTTTTATACAAAGTGGTTTACTTCCCGAATCTAATTTAATATCGAATTTTTGAATTTGATTCGTAAAATGCTAATCGTGGATCCTCTTTTTCGCTGTTTTAATTAATTTATGCAACAATAATTTCCAGTAACACAGCTCCCGAGTTAAAATAAACATATCACTTTTAATGGCCAAATATATTTTTGCCTTGAGAGCTGCAATCTTTCTCAGCTCGCTCTTGTTCCTCGCAAGTAAATTTCCATCATAAAACTCTGCCTTAAGACACAAAACAACAGACGCACAATGCGCTTATAACCAATATTCTACCGGCGGCGGATGTGCTGGTAAAAATTTCTTGCAATCGAGTCTGATCTTTTAAACAATAGCTTGTGACTCATCCTGCCAGCAATGTTTTGGACCAGGACCTACTGAATGCCTCAGCTGCACTTATCCACAGAAACTAGTTGGTGGTGAATGCATAAGTATTCTCTTTCAGTGGCCCAGTCATCATTAACTTGAATAGCGTGCGACTCTTCTTGTTTCCCTTTATATTGTGTGACATCTCTAAATACAGGATGTACGCTCTGCTCCTCACTACAGGCGCCATACAATGGCATGTGCATCCGTATACCTTCCTTGCCATTTTTTGTGTTTATCTGGAAAAATATATATAGAGTGTGATCCAAGCTGTGGATCTTGCAACAATCCAGGCGCTCACGGTTGTCTGACATGTGGGTCTCCCAAAGTTTTAACTGAAGATCACCAGTGCATCCGTAAATTGACCCTCCTGAATTAAAATTTTTAATTTTATTGAAGAGTGCGATCCCTCATGTAAAACCTGCAATGCAGCAGGAAATCAAGCGTGCACAAGCTGTCCAGCAGGTCAATACGTTGATGCCAACCGGATGTGTCAAAGTAAATTTTTTCATCAAACAAACTTCAAACTATTACCATGATCTAGCCTGTCCAGGAAATGGAGTATGCTCTTGTACAACGCAATATTATTATGATGCAGTTACCAATGCCTGTCAAAGTCAATATTGGTTCCATGATATCTCGGAACTTACTATTACTAAATTTAGGTTGCGATCCAAGTTGTAGAACTTGTAATGGAGATGGACTCAATCAGTGTTTGAGTTGCTATGCTCCACAGCAGCTGGCCGCTGATTACACTTGCTATAGTAAGAGCTTATTCTATCTTTGAAAAGCTAACTAATTGATTTAGCTTGCGATTCAAGTTGCGCTACCTGCAACGGACCCAGAAGTGACCAATGCCTGAGTTGCACCTCTCCGAAAGTGCTGACACCGACATACGAATGTGTTTGTAAAAAAACTAATAATTTGTTATTTCCCTAATCAGATTTTGGTTAGCCTGTGATGCTTCTTGTCAAACCTGCTCGGGCGCATCTCCAAATCAATGTTTAACATGCCATTCTGGGTATTACTTGCATCAAGATGGGACTTGCAGAGGTGAATGTTTTATTTTTTACTTTATTTTGAGTTTTTTTTAGCCTGTGTAGCCGGATGTGCTATATGCTCAGGTCCGACCGCTGGCCAGTGCTCAACTTGGAGTAAATAATTAATAAGAAAAAACCTTTAAACTATCTTTATGAAGCCTGCAATCCAGCTTGTTCCAGTTGTTTCGGTCCTAGTAATAGTCAATGCTCTGCTTGTAACCTCGGCTACTATTGGTCCAGTCAAAATACTTGCACGGGTAAAGTGTTGCGAGGCTCTTCTGAACTAATTTTTCCAAAAACTTTTAGCCTGCAGTCCGGGTTGTTACACCTGTTATGGTCCTAATGCTAATCAATGCTATTCTTGTGCCATCGGCTTTTATTTGAGCTCAACAAGTTGCCTAGGTAAAGTATTGCCAGGCTCTTCTGAACTAATATTTCTAAAAAATTTTAGCTTGCAATCCGGCTTGTTACACCTGTTACGGTCCTAATGCCAATCAATGTTATTCTTGTGCCACCAGCGCCGGATTTTATTGGAGCAGCCCATATACTTGCACGGGTATTATTTTGCAGCATCCTACTGAACTAATTCTTCCAAAAAATTTTTAGCTTGCGCTCCGGGTTGTTACACCTGTACCGGTCCTAATGCTAACCAATGTACTTCTTGTAGCAATGGGTATTATTTGAGCGGATCATCTTGCCTGGGTAATGCTTAGCGCCGTCCTCCGGAGCTAATTTTTTGCAAAACCTAGCCTGTGACAGTTCTTGCAGAACCTGCTATGGTGCTGGTCCATCTCTTTGCTCTTCCTGTACTCCTCCGGCCACCCTCAATGGAAATTATCAGTGCATCAGTAAAATAATCATTTTTTTCGAATTACACTTAACTGGTACTTCTGTTTATAGTCTGCGATGCGTCATGCCAGACATGTAGTGGGACGGGTCCTAACGATTGTACCTCCTGTGGAGCAGGAAGATACTACTCCGCTGGACAATGTCTTCGTATTAAATTTGTAATTCTAAGCTAATTTTACCAACTTTAAGCCTGCGACCCTTCTTGTGCATCCTGTTATACATCAGGGCCAAATGGGTGCACTGGATGTACTTTACCCGCCACCCTGAATAATAACCGTTGTATTGGTAATTTGCTTTCTGTGTGAATTTTTCCTGACAATTTTGATAAAGTCTGTCATCTCTCTTGTTCCACTTGTACTGGTACGGGACGGAGTGACTGTGCGAGCTGCATTTATACTAGATATTTGGACTCAGGGTGGTGCTTCGGTAATTCATTTGACTATTTCTTGGTTTATATCGATTAATCTCAAGATTGCGACAGCTCTTGTAGAACATGTACTGGTCACACTGTCAATGATTGTGAGACATGTAATTCTCCAGCTACTCTCCAACCAAGTGGAAGATGCATTGGTAATTAATGAGTGATTATTCATTAAATTAATATCATAAAGCTTGTGATCCATCCTGTGCGACTTGCTCAGGTACATCACCAACAGATTGCTTGAGCTGCGCTTCTAATAAATATTTGGACAACTTTGGAAGCTGTCAAGGTATTTCTTTCAATATAAATCTGAGCTTACTCTGCGACCGTTAAGCATGTGATCCTTCTTGCGTAACCTGCAATGGGCCAGGTCCGAGCGCTTGTACTTTATGCTCTCACCCTGCAACTCTTACTGGAGGCTATTGTGTCGGTAACTTAAAACAAATTTAATTTTCTTTACTGAACTTTCCCTTCATTAGTTTGTAATTATCCTTGCACCACATGCGACCACACTGGCTGTTTAACTTGTATTACTTCAGCATTTCTGGACGGAAATATCTGCACGCGTAACTAGAATCCGAATAGTTGAGAATTAAAAATTATTTTGTTTAGTGTGCGACACCAGCTGTCTAACCTGTAATGGGACTGGACCAAACGCGTGTACGTCATGCACTTTACCCCTACTTCTCTACGGTTCAATGTGTTCTCGTAAGCCTGATTACTGACAAACATGAATTAAGTTTTCTATTCATTAGTGTGTCCATTGGATCCTACCATAGATTTTACGATTCAAGGTACGTTTAATCTCAGCACCACCTATTTAATACGCAATTTTTCATCTACAGCAAAATCGTCCGTTTATCCTTGCGAAACTTTGGTGATTCAAATCGGTAATGTCACAAGTACTCCTTACAACGCCGTTTGGACAGTTACTTCTTCAAATGCAAATCCAACAAACGAAAACGCAATTGCTAGTCTCTTAAACGCAAACCCGTCAGACACAACAATCCCACCAATGACCTTGCTCTTCGACACGACATACACATTCACGATAAGAGTCAGCGATTCCTGCGCGGACAAAACGAAAACTGTCAAGATCCAGACAGTTTCCTATCCTACAGCCCAAATCACCACTCCAACCCAAGCAATTTTCCTCCCTTGGTGGCAGAATGATGGGACTCTCTTAGGCTGTTCTAATTGTTCAGCTGCCACTCCAACCGCTGTTCCAACTTGCTTGGATTGTTCTACTCCACTACAACTCTCTCAAGGAATTTGTACTTGCCAAGACCAAAATTCATATATCGACCTAACGAATTTTCCTCAATTTACTTGCCAAAGCAAAAGTGGCTCACTAATGGGCTGGTATCTCAAACAAAAATCTCCAACCTTCGAAATGCAAGCGAACTTCAGCAACGGGTTCTCTTCCAGTCCAGCTAACATGAATTACACATCAACTCTTCTTGGTGTCCAAGTCGCCGACCGCAGCATTGCCTTACAAAACCTCGCAGCGAAAATCGAGGGATCAAATCTCTCGTTCACCTTTTCAATATCTCAGGACATCCCCGCTGGTGTAAATATCGAGGTTACGAAAATAGAAAAATACAATCAGCTTCTCCACTGCCCATTTTTGATTCAAAACCCCGGTCTTAACTACACGCTCCCTGCCGTTACTTATCTAAGCGCTTCAGCTTTGAAAACCATTGGTGCAGCCACAGCTGCGACTACTGCTGCGATGCAGTCTCAGTCGTTCGTCACCAGCATTATTCCCGCGCTTACAGGAGGTCTATCAACGAGCGCGGTACTTCTCGTCGGCTTTCTAGCAGAGGTCGATATTTATAAGTACATAAACGTGCCGTTTCCCGATAACTTCAATCAGTTTTGCCAAAGTATGACTTCGTCGGCGCTTCCAAACCTTTTCGCTCAGTTTGATGACGTGAATAACGGGAGCAATCCGAATTCTACGATAGGGAAATTCGAGTTTTGGGGTACCAGTAGTATACTACTCGATAATTCCTTTGCGTCTATCATTAAAGAAACGGCGGTACTGGGAATTATCGTTAGTGCTAGCATACTCATGTTGGTTTCCAAAAAATGTCCTGATATTTACCTTTTCTTTTCGAAAATACGACGACTGTTCATGTGGAATATTTTTTTGTCTTTCTATCTCGGAGACTACTCAGAATTGCAACTAAACGCGATGATCCAGTTGAGAGAAAACACCGTCTCTAGCTTCTACGCGAACCTCTCCTACGCATATGCTGTGATTATTATCGTCAGCTTCACGCTATTGAAGATTTATATGTTCTACGTAGTTAATCTGAGACGAAGACCCTTGCTACCTAAAGAGAAAAAAGAGAGACCAAGACTAAGATGGTATGCAGAGGATGATGTAGACTCGAAAGCCGCAATGAATCCGGTAAAGAAGGCGGCAGCTCAAGACACTTGGCATGAGGTTCCCGAGAGCGTGAGAATCATTACAGATGATTTCATTATGAAAAATAAATTCACGAGGAATTTTTTCTTGATAATGACCCTACAAAATTTTCTGTTGATTCTGCTGGTTTTCTTATTTCAAAACTACGGGTTACCTCAAGCGATAATCTACACCATATTCACCATAGCCTATGTGATTATTATCGTCTGGCAGAGGCCTTATAAAAGCAAATTGCAGCTAATAATCTTACTGTTGAATCAAGTCAGCAAGATTGCGATGGGTATTATTGCTATCATGATTGGAGTCAACGAGCAAACGAATTCTATTCCTCAACCTGCGATCACACAAATGGGCTACGCATTGATTCTGCTCATTGTTGTTGTAATTGGGCTAAATGTGCTAATCGCGCTCATTATCACTGCTATTGCGCTGTATGGAGGTGTGAAAAGCACATATCGACAGTTTAGGCTGTATCTCCAGAAAATCAAGCGTTCAAAAGAGAAAAAGCTGAAAAGACTTACTAAGCAGCCCCGCGAATTGAAACTAGCAAAGTCAACTCATTATATCAAATCGCTTATCTCAGGAGAGACATCTATGACTGCGATATTACCCTCTAATTCTAGTAACAACACGTCAATGAGCACAATAAATGAGCCATTTGCTACTGGAAGCATAAGAGAGAAAAATGAAAGGAGAATTTTCTTAAGTCGACCGTCCGCGGCAAGAAGAGTTAAGCAGATCCCTCTCGTCACCACTAAAACAGATCAAAGAAATACTATTGACTCTATTCCTTCATTGGAGCAGTCGTCACAAGCTCTTAGATTGCGAGAGAACTCCGAGGAAAATATGGAGAGGATAAGGAAACTTGCGAGGTTGCAAAGAGCTAAAAGATTCGAGGCTTTTAATGATCGAGTTAGCATAAGGGCGAAGAAGAAGAGAATTTCTTTGCCTTCTGAACATGTCTAAGTCGTTGAAGTGAGGCTATAATTTTTTTGATATTTAAAGGTAGCATGCTGAGCAGTTTTTATCAGAATTATTTTGTCTTAATGGCTTAATAAATAATCCATATTTTGCTTATGAAATTTTTTTGATTTGCTTAATAAGCATCCCTTAATGAGCAGTATGTAGTCTAATGATAGTTGATTTTCAAACTGTATTAAACATTGCTGAAATTCTGAAAGTAATTCGCGGCATCTTTTGATTGTAGTAGAAATCAATGGAACTATGCTCGATAGGAGTTAGTTTTACTTTGAAGAAAACACCAAACAGCTGGGATTGGGGTTTCGTCCCTGAAATATTTGAATATTAATGATTTCCAAATGATTTTACACACTAAAGCACCATTTTCTTTTATTTTTACTAGCACGCAAGATATTTTCATGATAATAATTTCACATTATTTAAAATCCAAAATACAAGATGGTTGCATGATTAATAGAGTCCAAGTTAACGAGAAAAATGAAATCTACGTTGTCGATTCGGTCTCAGCTATTCCAGAGTGTTTTATCTCAAAAATATAGGGTAGGTTGGTGGGATGGTTTTTTCTTTTCTTACTAATATTGCGATATTAGTACTATAACCTCTCGTGATTAAGGTACTTTTCGAAGGCTGCATCATGTCTAAGTTTTTTCGGATTAATGGAATTCAGGCGAATTAAAGTCAGGTCCAATAAACCCAAAAACTTAATAGCAAACAGTTGCGTTATTTTCTTAGGAGAAGCTGCTAATATCCTCATAAAGTCGTGTTATCATGTAACTTTCGAGGCTTTTCGAAACAAATTCTCAATGGTCTATAAAATGATATTTCGTTCTACAGAAATTTTGACTCTCAAGGAGATAGGAACATTTTACAGAGTAAAACTCTGCTTTTTATATATCATTAGGCGTTTTCATAGGCAGCAGACGACATAGAAACGAAACCATCCAAAATCCGTTGAAATTTTGAAAAAAGGTGGTGATTCACTAATTTTCGGTGTTTCGGCTTTGAATTATACTAAATGCTGGGATTTTACCGATTTTACAAACGATACAGCAAACAAGGTTGACCCATAAGACTCAGAAAGCTCAAACCAGACCTATTATGACTCTCATCAGATTTATTTTATAAATCCACCGCAATTAAAAGTGTTCCTTTTTAAATAACTATTTTTGATATTTCATTTAAAGGTATCTCGCCGGTTTGAGTTCCAAATGAAATATTTCTTTCTATGTTCATAAAACTAAAACCGTCATTTTACTCGATAGAGACAAAAGCCTTATTCTGCCATTACTTTTGATTCATTGACTCCATCTGTTTCCATTCAGCGCATTTCTACATAATGCTGAAAGAAAGAGAACTTCTTTTGATAGTGAAAAATGAGTTTGATTATTGAATAAAATTTCTTTTAAAAAAATACGTGTTAAGAACTCTATTTTGCATTTAAAATCATAAGGTCATTATCATTATTTAATTGAGTCCAGCTTGTTAAGATTGATAATTCGCATAACATTGAGATTTATCAAAGTGATAATTCATCAAACGGATTTCCATTGCCACGACTTTAGCCTGGAGCATTGACGGATTCAACGCGAGCAGAACATTCTTCTGCATGAAATTCTGGAGTTGTATCCTACTCTTCGAGAAATCGTTAACGTGGAAGGTTCTTTCTGGTGTCATGGTGAAAGAAGAACTTAATCATAGCTCTAACCTGATATGTCGTTATTAACAATATTATATCTCCACTGTATCTTCGCATACTGGCTCGAAGCCTGCCAAATTTGCAATGCTATTTATTCATGCGAGCAGAAAGTTTCTAATTCGATCAACAAGCTTTTGTGTTAAATTGGTGCGGATATGGCTCGGACATTCATAACTAATTCTCTCTGCGTTAGATGAATGTCAATCAAATTCCCTTTCTTCCTGACTGTTACTCTTTCTATTAGTTCCAAAGTGGAAATAAATTTCTTTTCTCAACGGAAAGCTTGATTCTCCTCAACATAGACTAATTATCCATCGCTAGTGCCCTATAATGCAGAGGATCCTCTCTTTTTTTTCCTTGTTTTTGGGGTCATAATGAAATCCATATCTGTTATTTGATTATTCGCCTTGCGAGTTTTCAAAACTCGGATATTAAATAAGTATCTATAATAAATTTTTTAATTAGAACTAGCTCAAGATTAACCGCAGTTCTCCTCGAATGTCAAAAAATTTTCTTGTTGCCATTGCAATATGGCTGAGTTTGTCCTTCCTCGTAACAGCCGTCGGAGGTAAATTTGATCCAAATTTCTGAATTTCAAATCAAACAAACTACTAATCAATTATTCTGGTCTAAAGCATGTCACTGGTCTTGTGCAACTTGCGATGGAGAAGAAGATAATGACTGTAAAAGCTGCCCTGCGGATCGAACATATTCCGCGGGAACGTGTATACGTATTCTCTCGAGAGAAACTTTAATTACAGTTTGTATGAATAGAATGTTATTGGAGCTGTGCAACTTGCGTCACAGCAGAGGATACTGGATGCTTAACTTGTACCGGCCCAAGAATGGCGTACAATGGACATAAATGTGAGCGTATGGCCTTTATCCGGAAAAAACCATCATTCACCTGTCCTACAAATAGAATGCGATTGGTCTTGTGCTACTTGCATAAATAGCAGCAGTAATGGCTGTACATCTTGTACCTCTCCGCGTATCTTAACCCAAGATCATCGGTGCATCGGTAAATTCATTCTCCTTAGTTTGTGTTTAAAGAGTCGATCTAAGCATGCGACTGGCCGTGTATGACTTGCAATGGAGAGGGTAGTAATGCATGCACAAGTTGCGGTGATAATCAATACGTGACAGCCACAAGATCCTGCCAAAGTAATTGGTAGCTTTTAATATAATTAACAATTTACCCTTCAAGACTGTCCACCAAGCGCATCAACATGTCCTTGTCCAGACGGGAGATATTTGGATTCTAATAACCAATGTGCAGGTAGGTATTTTGAAATTCGCAATAATTTAACTATACAACCACAGCTTGTCATTCAAGTTGTAAAACATGTTCTGGAGGAACAGAAAATGATTGTCTCAGCTGTGAGCCACTCTTTATTTTTACACCTGACTATCAATGTGTTAGTAAATTGGAGTTCTTTTTAATATAGAGTCTGAATCATTAATTCATTTAGCCTGTGACCCAAGCTGCAAGACATGTAATGGCCCTACCGACAGCGACTGCACTACCTGTTTCCCTGAAAAAGTGTTAACTCCAGACCACAAATGTGTTTGTAAAATTATTTTTTGCAACTGCGATGCTTATGAGGATTATTTCAAGCTTGCAATTCTTCATGTCTGACTTGCGGAGGATCAAACCCCAACGAGTGCCTAAGTTGTCTCGATGGTTACTACATAAATATCGATCGCACATGTGCTCGTAATCGCTTTGATGAGGAAATTGCTATAAATATATTAAATTTTGTAAGAATGTCCCGCAGGGTGTGCCAAATGTACTGGGCCAAATGAGGCTCAATGTCTCGCTGATGGCAGCGGTAACTCAAAAGGATAGAAAAAAGTGATAAACCAATTGCTTAGGAAAGTCCTGCGACCCGTCGTGCGCAATTTGCAGTGGACCTCCAAATTTTACGTGTCTATCGTGCTCGTCTGGGCAATACATAGAAAACTCCGCACGATGTTTGCGTAATTGAATCTTGCAATTTTCGTAATCATAATGTTCGATTTAGCCTGTAATGCTGCTTGCACTAATTGCACTGGTCCAGGAGACAATGATTGTATTAACTGTACTTCAACATATTATAAGGCGGACGATGGTAAATGCAAAGGTAACTTTGCTCTTACAATTTTCGTGTATAAAATATTCGATTTAGCTTGTGATAAGAGCTGTGCTACATGCAGCAAAGGTGGTGGTAAAGGCTGTACTTCATGTGCGAAAGGTCGAACTTTGTCAGGAAGTTCTTGTGTCAGTAAATAACGCTGCTTCATTCAAAATCCGTAATGATTAACACTCAATGAAATTCAGAATGTAGTGATGGAAACTGTCTGCAATGCAATACCAGGTACACTTGGGTTTGCAGCGAGTGTGCCCCAAGCACGTATGTGGTTCGAACTTGGTTGGGAACCAAATGTTCTCGTAAATCTTTTTATAATATCATATTTGATTTCATCGAATTCAAGCTTGTCACAAATCTTGTGCCACTTGTTATGGTTCTTCCGATAAGAACTGTCTCACTTGCGCAGATGGCAAATATTTGAGCTCAGGGAAATGCCTCGGTAACAAACACACAGCATCTCTTGACTGAGTCTGATCTCATAAAATTTAGGATGCGACTCTACTTGTGCTAATTGCACGGGTCCAGGACCAACAAATTGTACATCCTGCAGATCACCTGCAGAGCTGGTATCAGGCAAGTGTCGTGGAGGTAATTATTTAAAATTTTGCACACAAAGATTTAACCTTTTTGATGAAGGGTGTGATCCATCTTGTGAGACGTGCAATGGGTTAGGTCCTTCAAACTGCGTTACATGTGCATCTGATAAATATTTGAGCACTACTGGGCAATGTCTTGGTATTTTTATGAGATTATGGCAGCTGAGTTCGATTTATTTTTAGCCTGTCATTCTTCTTGTGTCACATGTAGTGGTGAAGGACCGAATGCTTGTTTATCATGCAACTCGTCCGCGTTTCTAAAGGGCGACAATAGTTGCATTAGTAAATAACCGCTTCATCTCACTGTGATAAACCAATTTTGTTTCAGGCTGCGATCCAATCTGTGATACTTGCAGTGAAACTGCAGCGAAATGCGACACATGTGTATCTGATAAATACTATCAGAGCGACAAATCCACATGTTATCGTAATTAAAATGGGTAGTATCACTGAGCTTAAATCTGTTGTTTGATAGCCTGTGATTCTTCTTGTCTTACCTGTAGCGGCCCAGGATATACTGATTGTACATCGTGCGAATTAAATGAAACTCTGGTAACTCAAACCGAGGACGCTGAATCAGGAGAATGCAAACGTAAGTTTTGTAAATTTGGACATTTTGCGAATAAATATTATAAATAGTCTGTCACTCTAGCTGCGCAACATGCGTTGGCACAGAGATAACTGACTGCACTTCTTGTCCGCCTAAATATATGCTTAGTGAAACTGGCACATGTGTGGATGGTACAGTTACCTATTTCTTTCGTTTAATGAAAATATTATTTTGAATTTAAGCATGTACTTTGGGATCCACAATCGATGTTACGATTGAAAGTAACATGAATCATTCAAATATCTTTCTTAACTCCTAATTTTTGTGACTCGTAGCAAAATCTTGGATTTACACCTGCGAAACTTTGGAAGTGAAGACTACACTTCTCTCTAACACCTCCATTGCCACCTTTGCCTGGTCAGTAACTTCCTCCAGTTCAGATGAAACTCTTGAGCTTTTTATTACCAATATGCTGTATGAAACCTCCTTCATCCCATCTTCAACATTAAAATCCGATACCACATACACATTCAGTATTACTGTCAGCGATAATTGCGGAAGCAAAGAAAGGAGTGTCACCGTTCAGACAGTCTCATATCCCACAGCCCAAATCACCACTCCCACACCCGCTACATTTCTCGCTTGGTGGCAGAGTGACGGAGCTTTCTTAGGCTGTTCTGAATGCTCAGCTACTACCTTATCTCCGAATCCCACATGCACAGCATGCTTCTCACCATTACAACTCATCTCCGGAAATTGCCTTTGTTCAGATGAAAACTCTTATATTGATCTCACCAGCTTCCCTGCATTCAAGTGTCTAAGCAAAAGTAGTTCAGTGATTTCGTGGTCCTTGAAACAAAAATATCCAACCATTCAGATGCAAACGAAATTCAGCAATGGGTTCTCTTCTAGCTCTGGCAACATGAATTATACAGCGTCGATTATCGACGTCACTTCTCTCAACAGTAGTATCGTTGTCAAAAACTATTCAGCGACAGTAGAAGAAGAGAGTCTCTTGCTAACTTTCTCTATCACTCAAGACGTTGAAGCTGGAATAAATGTCGGTATTACCAATCTATCGCAATATAATAAAATTCCTTACAGTCCATTTCTCATTGAGAATCTTAATCCTACGTATCGTCTCCCTGCAGTTACGTATATGAGTCCTGAAGCTGTCAAAATAATTGGTGCAGCTAGTGCCGCAACTGCTGCTGCAATGCAGGCGCAAGCCGTGACTACCAGCATTCTCCCTGCGGTAACTGGAGGGTTGTCAACCAGCGCGATGCTCCTTGTTAGTTTCCTTGAAGAGGTAGATCTGTATAAATACATCAACGTGCCGTTTCCGGACAATTTCATTCAGTTTTGTGAAGCTTTGAGTACCCCAATCTTACCAAATATTTTTGCGAATATGGATACAGTCAATGAAGGCAATAACCCCAACTCCACGATAGGAAAATTTCAATTTTGGGGAGTCAGTTCAATGCTGCTTGACAATTCGTACACACAGATCCTTAAGGAGTTTATAGCTCTTGGGATAATTGTCCTTTCCAGTTTACTAACGCTTATTTTCAAAAGCCAGCCAAAAGCTCACAATTTCTTTTCAAAAATCAAAGATTTATTTGTATGGAACGTATTTCTCTCGTTCTACCTTGGAGACTACAGTGAACTGCAACTGAATAGCATGATTCAACTGAGAGAGCATAGCGTGACTAGTGCTTACGCATATTTCTCCCTCTCGATTTCGATTATCATAGTGACCACCTATGCGCTATTGAAAATATATATTTGTTATATAATCAATAAAAAGCGCAAAACTCCCTCAATTCCTCAACAGCAGAGGCAGGGAAATCAACTTTTTAGAGGCAGAGACAGATCAGGGAGACATGGGAAAAAGCAGACATCTCGCAGAACGAAAAAAGGGAAATTAATCCAAATATCCATTGAAGAAACCTGGAATGAGATTCCTGCATCTATGCAAATTATATCAGAAGATTTTACTCCGAAAAACAGATTTACCAGAAATTTCTTCCTTGTCATGATCCTCCAGAGTTTCTTTTTGATTCTACTCGTTTTCTTCTTCCAGGCTTATGGATTAGCCCAGGCAATTGTTTATACTATTTTCACAGTGGTTTATGTTGCCATAATTGTATGGCAGCGGCCATACAAATCTAAGGTGCAAATGGCAATTCTTCTGATAAATCAGAGCAGTAAAATTGGCATGGGAATCATTGCTATTATCATTGGAGTGAACGAGCAGACGCAATCTGTTCCACAGAGTTCTATAACGTCAATGGGGCTAGCATTAATTGTGTTAATAGTTACTGTAATCGGAATGAATCTTCTAATTTCGATCGTTATGACTGTAATTTCTGTTTATCAAACAGCGAAGGCGTTATATGAGAGGTTCCGAAGAAAGAAGTCCAAAGAAATAGAGGAGAGAAATAACAGAAACAGTTCAAATTACCAAAATCACCACCACGTTTCAGATAGTCGGGGTCCAAAAAGGTATTATTACGAACAATACCAGAATAATTTGAACAGCTCACAACTTCCCTTAAGACCACCTTCACATTATAACCCGGAATCTAATAATATTCAATCTGGGCGTATATCTCTTGAGCAGAAGAATACTTTTGTTTTGGGATATGATGGAGAGGATTTGCCAAATATATCAAATATGGGATCTTTCAGGACGAAAAAGAACCGAAGGATTTTCTGTGCTGGAATCACTGAAAGAGGCAATCCCTCACCTTCCATCTCAACTTCAAATAGTCCTTCTCGACAGTCTCATATGGGTGCTTCTCATTTGTTCATAGACGAGATGCAAAGTGAGCAAAGCTTCTCTCTCCAAGGAAAGGCACCGAATGATAGAATTGCTATAATAAGGGAATTTGCGAGGTTACGCAAGGCCAGACAGGCTCAAGAAGAAATAGAAAGGGAGAAGCTAAAAGAGATTGATAATCCAAAGGGAAGGAAGCGCAAACCTTTTTAATTTTTGCATTGTTAACGGTTGGTCAGGTTTGAAAACTATTCATTCTATCAATAAAGAATTAGCCAACGGCTTGGAACTCTAATTCCTTAATCTGTTGTTTGAGTTGGAAAATTCATTATCAATGAGTTTATTAATTGAGTCCTCTATAATAAATTCATTTTAAGATTGAATATATGTAAATTTTGATAAGTTGAAATATCGGTCTTAATCTATTAATAAATGCAATTTCCAGTGTCTTTACATAGATAGCCATTAGATTGCACTGTAAGTAATTTACTTTTTTAAAAAAGCCTTTACATTCCTCATAATGGTTTAATTCTCACATAATTCACTTTTAATATAGCGATGTTGTGGCTTACTCATTGTTTCTGAAGCATTTAGCGTAAATAACTACAATACTTTCGAGCTCTTTGCAAATTCAACCAACTTTTCTCACAGACAAGGGATTTTCATTCATATCGAACTCAAATATCACTATCAAAACACGAGGCGATTTCATTGAAAATATGAACAAATTAACAACATATTTATTGTTTTAAAACACAAACACTCAGCCCTAACGCTTCTAATTCTCCCTTTTACCCTTTCTTTTTGGAAGTCTGAACCAAAATAGTTTGACCTCTCTCTTTCAGTTCTTCTACTTTCAGCTTTTCCAGTGATTTTCTCTCTTGATCTATAACCAAATTTCTCATAAATTCACCAATAACTCAACCGATCGTTACCCAACGCTGCAGACGATGATACATAACAGGAGTTCTCATTCGTCCTCAGCACAAACACTTGCTCTCGCGAGTCATTTATATTAACGAATTCCCTCGAAACAAATTGGCAATTCTTGAAGTAAATCACTGTTCCCTGAGCCAGCGGTAGCCTCAAGTTCATAAAGTAATTTTTATTATGCAGCTAAACAAGGCGTTAGAGATCAAATTATATAATCAGCGATCATTACGTCCAGGATGAAATAGATCTCCGTTGATAGCACCCCTAGAATCGTGATTCCTGAGTACTCTAACACGACTCCAGCCACGTCGATTTCGTTTCTTTGGCCCTTCAGCTCTGCATAAAAAATTTGCTCTGATATTGAGCACGGCACTTCAAAATCATGAAGCATGAGACTCTGAGACGCAAGCGCCTTTCCGTATTCTTTAATCTCTTGGTATCGGCTCTTCGGGAGCTTTAGCTCTGAGAACGATTGCATGACAGACTGGTTCGTGGTTTGAAGAAAAATGTAATTTGATTTTGGCGTATAAGTCTGAAAATCGAAGTAACTGAAGTTTTTATCATAGCGAGGCGCGGTTTTGACGTTACAGAACAGCACTCGATCGCCTTCGTTTATCTTCTCATACCATTCAAGCACCCAATGCGAGACTTCCATCTCGACGTAGGGGTCCGCCCGATCTTCAGTCTGCGTGTAAAAATACGACGCGTCACGAAGTTTCAGACGAAAAAGAAATCCTCCCCATCGTCCATTTTTCCCTCGGCTTTCTTCATCTAAGCTCCTTGCGTTGACTTGCTTCATCCCTCCTTGCGTTCGCTCAACCAGAGGATATTTCTTCTCAACAAACGCATCTATCATGGAGACAAGTCCTCCATTCAACCGCAGAGATTTCAGGCTCTTTCTCACGAATTTCCCTGGTACTTCTCCAAGTTTAGCGTTCCAACGAGCTCTTTTGATCGAATTGTACGAAAGTTCGACAGGAGCGTATGATTCAGGGATTTCTAAAGGATTACAAGCCTGAGGTCCAGCTTTATTCTTGAATTGGAGCCCACAAACATCGATTTTTGTCCCAGTTGAGATTTTTCCTTCTTTGATTAATTTAGTAATGAGCGCGTTGTTTGAGGCTAGCGCCGCGCCGGTCCTTGCAGGAGGTATTTCGTATTTTACTTCGCTGTACAATGAGTACCATCCGTCCGAGAGCTCGATAATATAAGTCTTCTGTCTCGGCTCTTCTTCTTTGAGTTTGATCTCACCGATTAGAAGCACCATATGGGAGGAGATTTTTGCGTCGCGTTCAAGGATGCGCTTAACTATTGACCTCTTCGCCTCGAAATTCTCCAGAAAATAGCTGTTAAACATGTTTTTTAATGAGATAAGGTCAAGGAGAGGAAGGTATTACCGATATTCGAGCTCAGTTTTGATTGTGTTGAGGTCCAACAGATTTGGACAGTTCTCAAAAAAACGCATCTTGGAGGCAAACTTCCAAACGACCATTTTATAGTGATTCGTGAACCAATTCTTTGAGGATAAGCTAAGCGATTACAAGAACAAGAGGGTGTATACCTGTGTCATATAGTCTGGACGGAGCCCTTCTTTTATTAGGATTTCCCGGAGTTTTTCCCTCTCGATGAGAAATGATCCATCGCAATAACATTCGAAAGAGGCTCTTTGTGAAAAATTTCCATGAACTTTCTGGGAGTTCTCAAACGAGACCCATTTTATGCAAGGACAAGGAATCTGATAATCGGCTGCGTTGCTCACTGTGATCTCAAGAGCGTTTGATGGGATGTTTTGCGCGGAAAATGATTTTCGCCTTTCTTTATTTTGATAGCATGTGAGATTGTTTGCGCCATGTGATTTTTTGGCTTTCTGTTTCTTTTCTAAGTAGATCTGCACCTTTAAATTGTTCAAAAAGCTCTCGCGATCTCGATATTTAGTGTCTTGAGCGGTTGGGAGTTTCGAGCTCAATAGGTTAGATTTGGAATCTTGGTAAAATGAGTTTTTTCATCTATTTAATGAGGAATTTAGTACTTTGGAGGTTCATTCGAGAGATGTCATCACTATTTCGCTTGATACCTTCAAAAGGATTCGATTTCTCATCTTTTTCTTCGATGAGATCTGCAAAATTGTTGCTCTTCTTTTCATTCTTTACGAAATTGAAGGCGCGCTGCGCAACGTTAGTTAGTTCATAGGCAATAAAGAAAGGGAATACGCCACTCACAGAGTCCTTTGTCTTGGAACCGACAGAGACAACTTGCTTGTTATTTAGTTTCATACTTTTCATCGGAATGCCATCACTCCTTAAGGATAAACCATTATGTCTGTTGATCGAGAAAAGAACAAAATTACTCCTCTTTTAACATTTTGAAATTCTTCTTGACGCCCTCAGACAAGGAATTTGTGTTTTCTGAAACCATTTCAGCTCCATTTGAGCGCTCGTTAAAATTGGCAGTAGCTTGGTTTCTCTGCCGTCCTTTCTTTTCGTTTGAGTTTTCATCGAGGAATTCTTTTTTTGAAAAGCTTGAGTGTTCATCGGATTCATCTTGAGATGCGAATAAGTTTAAGGCTCTTTGCAATGCGCTTTGGTTAGGTATCCCAATCTTCTTATAGGATCTCTGATTCGGAGCAATCACTACTCGAGCACCTTGAGGTTTCGACTCCTCTTCCTTGGGCTTTACAGAAGATGAGTGATTGCTATTTTCTTCTTCCTCTTGAGACAACGCAAACAACTTCTTTGATTTCTCTAGCATGTTAGCGTCGATTTTCAAAGCTCCTCCGCCTCCAGTTGTAAAGAAAAATCCGTCATTCGATGATTTTTGGTGAGGTTTTTCCTTAGAATTGGAAACAGACTTCGTTTTGCTGTCGTCGGCGTTGGTGAATAGGAATTGGCTTTTTTGTGATTTGGTTTGTGTGTTTTTATTTCCAGTGGAAGTTCCAGACCTAGCTTGGCCATCATCGAGCTCGTTTGAAGGCGAATGAGTTGGTGTTTCCTCAAGTAGCATTCTCGACGCTTCGAGTCTCTTTGGATCAATTGTGAGTCCCTTGTTTGAGGCAGTGGTAAAACCGCCTTCAAAGTTACTTTTCTGCTGAATAGGTATACTGTTGCCGTCCTTCATCCTCGCTTTCCCATGTAAAATTGGATCCTCATCAAACTCCTCAAACAACGCTTCCGTCGCTTTTAATCGCTTGCTGTCGACTTCCAGCTTTTTTCCTCCAGCTGTGGCGAAACTAAATCCAACCGCCTGCTTCGAAGGCGATTGATCAGGAGAATCCTCAAAGAGCATTCGAGACGCCTCGATTCTCTTCGGATCCACTGCTATCCCCTTATTCGAAGCCGTTGTAAAACCCACTTCGGATGTACCCTTCTGTTGTAGTGATTGTCCTTTTGCCTCTTGTTTGCCCTTTTTTCCTTGACCTATCATCAAATCGTCGTCAAAGTCTTCAAACAACGCCTCTGTCGCTTTCAATCGTTTGCTGTCAACTTCAAGTTTTTTTCCTCCAGCCGTGGCAAAACTAAACCCAACCGCCTGCTTCGAAGGCGACTGATCAGGAGAATCCTCAAATAACAGCTTTGATGCCTCGAGCTTTTTGGGATCAACCACCAATCCCTTATTCGAGGCTGTCGTAAAACCGCCTTCAAAGTTACCTTTTGGTTGGATTGGCTTACTTTTAATGTCTTTATTGCCCGCTTTTTTTGGCTCAAACACTGGATCTTCATCAAAGTCTTCAAACAACGCTTCCGTCGCCTTCAACCGTTTGCTGTCGACTTCCAGTTTTTTCCCTCCAGCTGTGGCGAAACTAAACCCGCCCGTTTGCTTTCCAGGAGAATTTTCTAGTGAATCCTCGAACAATAAACGGGAAGCTTCTATTTTCTTTTTATCAACCACCAGTCCTTTTCCCCCTGCAGTTGTAAATCCGCCCGTATCCATCAATTTATTAGCCTCGTTCCTTTTGAAATTAAATTCTTGAAAATCATCCATAAAACTCGAATCTTCTTCAAAAAATTTCTCTGTTGCCTTATAACTCGCCGCATCCACTTCCAGTTTCTTACCACCAGCGGTCTCAAACATCGAATCTAGGTCTTGTTTCAAGCTTTTATGTTCACATTTCCCACCTAAATGGCCTTTGGAAGAGACATTCGATTTCGCCACTGAGACCTTCTTCGATGTCACAACATGAGATTCCTGATTTGCTGCTGTCGATTTATCATCTGAAGGCGTTAATTCTTGACTCTGAGTCGTTTCCAGCAGTTTTTTGCTTGCCTCCAACCGCTTAAAGTCTACAGCGATACTCCTCCCTCCAGCAGTCGCAAAACCAAATCCTTGATCCATGCCTTCATTGCCAAGACTACCCTTGCCTTTAGAAGCTTGGCCCCAATTGAAGTTATCCTCATCGAATACTTTTAAACTATCCTGCAGAGAGTTCTTATTCTGTAGCATTCCTCTACTCATTGATGATTTGAACCTCGGAGTCTGCTCGTCGAGACTTGAGGCGACTTTCTGCTCTTCTGCTTTCCGTTCTTCACCCTTTTGAGTTGAAGACTTGCTGTCCTCTTGGCTTAAGAGCTCCTGTACTTTCTTCAGCTGAGCTGGGTTTACTTGCAGGTCTTTTCCATTAGCAGTGGCGAAAGAGAAGCCTGCCTTATAATTACTAACGTCAGTTATCTTCGGCGAAGCGTCGGCTGCTTCCTTTGCTTTCAGATCCTCCTGTAACATCAAATCAATCATCGCTTCATAATCTTTGTCACTGCTACTTTTATGAGAAGGCGGATTATAGTTCGCAAGGCCCTTAGAAAACCTCGAAGTCCGATCTGAAGACACTGAAGCCTTTTGATTTTCTTTGTTTTTCTCGTAATCTTCAAGCATTCTATCAGCGATCATAAACTCTTTCTCGCTGCTATTTGCCGTTTGATCAAAAACCGATATTTTACTAGAAGTCGAAGCTTTCCGCCCGCCAGCTGACAGTGGGAACTCAAGAGTCCCGTTGGTGACCAAATCGCTGTAAGGCGTGAATTTCTTGATCTTAGACTCGGCAGGAGATCGATAAGGTCCTCCTTTAATCGCTTTATCGATATTTAGGAGCTCAGACTCTGCTTCTGTAAGGGTAATGTTTGGAAAATTTTGAGGGCTGTGAATGGTGGCGTTTATGGGGTCAGCTGGAAGGTATGTGACTGGACCAGAATTATGATTGGCTGCTCGGACATGCTCCTGAGAGGATTGGGAAGAATGGGCCGATTGCTTTGCGAATTCGTTAACCTCGTTGCTATTGCTGTTGGAGCTGAGGTTTATCATGTCATTGAGGTAATCGGAGAGTTTTAGCTTTCTTAGAAGTCCGTCATCCATTTTAGATCGTCGTTTGATAAACCGAATAAAACAATAGCAGTTTAGCTTGTTTTGCGCAATTAAGTATTTAAATTTTGGCTCTGCTAGGCGCGGTTTTAATGATTGACGCTTCGTGATTTGAAATAGATCTCTTAACGAGTAATTTAAAGCGGGCAATTTATCACGTAGGATTGCAGGAAATGGGAAATACTTTAAATATTGCTCATTCTAATTTTAGCCTGAAGACATTTCATACGTTAGATTAATCTATTTCATTAATCATTAAGATCTTGATTGTACAGAAATCATTTTCTATATACTATTAGGCTGAATAGCCATGTTTTTCCATAACTAGGAATTATCATAAGTATCTCTAATAAGCTCTATCTAGGAGACAATTAGTTAAATTTTTCTGGTGATAATGTTAACTATTTCTTAAAAACTCACAGAGAAAATAACAAAACATAAATTTTACAGAGGAGGATGAGTTAGAGAGCAAATGAATTTATTCGAAGAGAGAGAGAACGCTAGCTAGGAAACAATTTTCTTATTTGTTGGCAATTTAAAGCGTGAATCGAAATTTAATCAATTTATCGCTTTTAACAGTTTTCGAAATTTTTCTTATCGATTTTAATACTAGCATCCGAGTGAGTTTTTACTATTATAAATATCAATATACCTCTCTTTAAGAGATACGTTCATCTTCTTAATGGTTGTGCCTGGAAGAGCTATCATAGCCGTCGTTTTCCCATTATTCAAGTCTCCAATCTCGTTTCCTTCATTAACAGACCAGAGTTCATATCGACTGACCTATTCAATTATCGGCTCACCTATTCAATCATTACTAATTACTCGGGCACTTTTTTAGATCGATCACCATATCATATCATAATTTGTTCAGAGCTTAGAGAGAGAGAACTTCGGAGACAAATATACAATCAAAAACAACACTATCAATATCGCTTCATAATTTTTCCTAATCAACTATAAAACTCTAAAAATCAATTGCCTTTGGTTTGGAACGCTTCAACAATAGCACTCTATTAAACCATTATATTACTAATCATTTTTTTCGCAAAAATTTACATATCCAGGGAACTCGTAGTCGATACCAAGTTCAGCGAGCTTCTTTCTCTTCTCGACTTCATGCTTCAGCAGGTGCTTCACTTCCTTTCTCATCTCAGCGTTAGTTTTCGGCTATACGACGTTTATTAACTCACAAATCTAACAAAATTTCTTACTTTGTTCTTGTGCTCGATAAAAATCCTTTTAAATGGAATATATTTGAATCTCTTGCTCTTAACACGGATGTTGTCTCCAGTCACCATTCTACAGTCGAGCTTCTTGCCGTAAAGCATATATCCGTTCATATTTTCAGCGGCGATCTTAGCAACTTCTCTGTTTTTGAATTCGATAAAGGCAAAACCTTTGCTTCTGGCAGTCTAATATAACAAAAGTTAAGGTACATATCTCTTAAAGAAAGAAGCACCTTTTTGCTTCTAGCAACGTGAACGTTCTGCACGGTCCCATACTGTGAAAAATATTTCTTGAGGGCAACTTCTTCGAGACCGTATGGGAGATGTCCGACGTAAATGACACCTTGGTCTGATTCGCCATTGGTCTGTTTTTCGAATCTATCGGCCTTGGTCTTTTTCTCAGCTTTCTTGGTTTTTGGCTTCTCTTCCACCATTTTTTCATTATCGGAACCAGCGGCGCTATCAACGTCCTTGAAATGCTCCTCGCTTTCTTCAGACTCCATGTCGGCAGGTTTCTATCCAGTTGTTAAGGGTTTTTTCTAAAGCTTGGATGGATACCTTATTTGGTTTCTTAGCAACGAGATTAGGAACTGGGGTTTCGGTTGTTTTCTTGACTTTCTTGGTGGGCTTGACGTTCTCAGAAAAATCTTCTTCTTCAGAAGAAACCTCCTCTTTTTGGAGAGCCTTAGCTTTGGCTTTGAGTCTATGAGCTTGCTTCTGTGACATTGCTTATTTTGTACTTTTAAGATTTTATTTAAATTTCTGCAAATTTTGATCTTTCAAGAGATCTCTATTCGGGATGTTTGACATTTAAGCTAATTGACAAAACTCGGCCTAACTCAACAATTGTTGACTGAAATTTCTCAAAAAGCCTGCATATTTTGATTAAATGTGATACTTGGTAATTGTTGCTGTTAACAGAATCTATGCAAACTCCACTCATTGAATGAGATGCATGAAAAATCAATTACAAGACGATATACAGTCGACAAATTCACTGTTTTCCTTGCTGAAAGGTGAAAACACTGGAAAATAACTTTAAAACTCGTTTCTTTTGTAAGCGGCGTCGATCTTCTCGATGATGATATCCTGAATTATTTCCTACAAAAAAATTAACGAAAGCCCCAGAGCAAACAGAAATTTACCAAAGTGTCTTCAAGGTTATTTATCGATACCGGGACGATTGTGTAATCGCCTCCTTGATCGATGATAAACTGCTGCATTTGCTGATATTTCTTTGTTATCTCCTGTATCTCTGCTTGCGTTTTGCTGCTGTTTCTCCCTATCAGCCAATTCTCAATACAAGCCGCGTGGTCCTTCTCTCTCATGACCAGAATAATGGGAACGATGACGGCTCCTTTCTGGTCGATCTGCTCCATCTTTTCAATATTCTTCGCGACGATTTTCGTTTGCTAATGTACACATGTTAAGCCGCGAGTCCTAGGAAAAGTTTCTTTACCTCAGGCGATAGATAAGGATTGGTTGGGTATATCACTTTGAACTTATCAGCCAAATGATCTGACGTATTTATAGACGAAACGAACTCTCGGTTGACCTTTCGGTTATCTTTGCTCTCGAGATACTCTTTCAACGCTTTCTTTGCCTTTTCGGGGTCTTTGGGTTTGTCCTCTTGCGTTAATATTTTTTTCACGTAATGCTGGAGATGAACAGTATAGCCTTCTACAATGAGCGCCTTCCCTTCGTTAAAAGCCTTCAGGATATCTGTATTCGCTCCGCGACGCACAAGCAAACTGTCTTTGATGTATCGCTCAATGACTTCTTTGTCCTCTCCTTGCTTTTGGGTCAGTCTCAAATTTTCTTCGAACTCAGCAATTTTGAGGTCATTCATCACGGTTTCGATAATGTCGCTCTGAATGACGTTTGAAATATTCATTCTTTCTGCGATCATCGTCGCAACCAGCGATTTAGCTTGACAAAAAACGATTATTTTCAATTTGGGGAGAGGAAGTTTACCGCAGCAGACGGTTCCTGTGATCAGAATAACCAAAGGCACTCTCTTCTGATAAAACCTATTTTTGTGTTAAAAAATTGTTGAAAACTAAAAGGAAGAGTAAAGTACTGTGTCAATAGCTTATATCGTGCTGCATAGAGCTCCCCATATCCATGCGCTGCCTTTTAAATCATTCAATTTCAGTATTTTCGAAGCGATTAGAAGGAAAAGCTTACCATTGTATCATACAGTCTCTTATGGAATTCAGTCTGAGAAATCTCAAGCATGTGTTCTTCAACAAGCGCTTTTTTGATATCCTTTGCGATAGAAATCGACTGTATATTTGGAATCTAATACGAAATTCCATTTCATAACTATAGCGTTGGATGTAATCGCATTACCTTACAAAGCGTGAGGGTCCTGCTGATAAGAAATCGCGATAGGATATAAAAATGCTGGTCCAAAAAGACTTTGACCTTGATAAAATCGTATTTCGAGTAGCCTTGAGTTTTTTTCTTTCGCTGTTTGTTCATTCCTTCGATGAAATCCTCCTTAAACGAGCCTAACTGCCCTGTATTTAGCTCAGTTCGCATCTCCGCATCACCGGTTACTAACTTTCTCTGCGACTCGCCTTTTTTTCGTTTGGAGCCGGAGGCTGTTCTCTCAATTTCACTATTCTCTCGTTTCGAAATTTTCTGTGTGGAATTTTCTGGGCGGGGATCTGTTTCATCAAGCTCGTAAACCTCCTCGTTGAATTTGTGAGATTCCATGGCTGTAAGAATAACGATTTGCTTTGTCTCTTGGGCTTAGAAAGATAGAATGTATTGGATTTGTTAGTTTAATGGACTCGACTTAATCGATTAAAGAATCAGTTTCCTGAAATTTCCGAATGTTGATATGTTTAAAATAATATCAACAAACCTGTTCGGAGGAAGAAGATGTTGGGTATTTTATTTATTTCAGAGTATAAGAGGGAGATTTATCCCAATGTGTTCTGAATCTAAGGTCGCTAGCCTCCGTTCATTATTTTTCTTTTTTTGATAGAAGTCCAAACATCCATCCTTTGCAGCTATTTTTTTCCTCTAGGATTTAATCTATAAGTGGTGCTTATAGGTGGTGTTCCAGCTCAAAGAGACTAAGATGAGCGTCTCAGCTAATGAGGAAATTTCAAAGGATTTGTTTGAAACTTAATTGTTCTGGCAGGGCCTAGTAGGATAGCTAAGCCCGCTAATTCTGTCATAAACTATTATTAAATGACATTTGAAGAGAGCGCAATTAATTAATATATCGGAGCATATAAAAGAGCATTGTATTTTAAAAATGAAGAATTGGCTGAAGAAAGGCTATTTCGTGGATGTAAAGAATATGCAAGGAGGTTGGTGTGTTGGCGTCGTACAAGAATTAGAAGAGGACAACGTGAAAATCAAATACGACCCGATCTACTCCCAAAAGACTGAAATTGTAACATAATATTGCGAAGTTTTACCCTCTCACACTAAATAACTCACTAGCGACTCAAAACAAACTCTTACAAATTAGCTCCTTTCAGAAAACACACGCTTGGTAAAGACTAACTCCTCGCTTCTTCTCAATTCTCATGATTGTCCTAGAATCCCCTGGATTCTCTTGGCATTGGTCAGAGGAGGTCACCTATAATTACGTGGAACTGCGAAAGGCAAGCGACTCTTTTTTGTTTTTGTACTGAAGCAAAATTAGTGGATTGACCGAATCAGTGCTACAATCGACATTGAGACAATGGAACCGCCACAAATTATTCAGGAAATAAGAGGAAGATTGTTTCTGTTCTTCGACTACATCATGTGTAAAACCGGTGTGCTTGCGGGAGGAAACGCCGTGGATGAGTTGAACTTGATTATGGAGTTCCTCGATAGTTACCTGGCCTTTTGCTGCCGCTTTATTTCAGAATTCTCGCACAGCTGCTATGTATTTCCTCTCCATCTCGCATTGATTTATCAAATATGCTTCATAGTTCTCTCAAGGGGAAGTCAGTAGCGATATCTGCCTCGTAAGTCCTCAAGCTGCTTGGGCTAGCTGCATTTACGCGATTCTCGTCAGTTTGGGCGCGATGTTGGGAACTACAAAGCAATGCTATCTATTTTTTAGCGTAACTTGAGCAAATTTGTTAACTTTCTAAATTTTTTTTGAAAAAAGTTTTTGAATCGGTATGGCTACGTGGCACCGAGGTTCAAAACCGAGAGGCAGTACGCAAAAATCGATTATGAAGACCGTTTGCAGAATCCAATATTCGAAGAGCGCGAACCGAAGACAGAAGGGGAGATTCAGACTGAAAAGAGCCAAGTCGAAGAAGCAAAAAAGGCTGATAAAGAGCATCCTTTGCGGATAGAAAAACAGATCTTGAACAAATTTGGCGAGCTCAAGGGCTTCGATCTGCTCATCAAGATGATAATGCCCACAAATCCATCTGATAAAATGCATATCGAAGGCGCGAATTCTGATATGATGCATGTGGAAGGCACAACCGATACAAAAGAAGCACAGGACTCTCAGAAAATCTCAGTTTATTTGCTGGAGAAAATTTCTTATTTCATTTTCAGGATATCCGACGATCTTGATAGCACGTTTCTCGAAGGGTTCATCCCAGATGTAGTAGCAGCGTTTTGCGCGAGAATCGACGCAATAACCTCAAAAGAGATAAAAGACATTGATTTAGACGTGGTGAAAAATTGTCTCGCGAATTTAGAGAGAAGCTTCAAAGACCATCCAGTGGGAATGTACATCCCTACAACCGTACAGGAGAAAGAACTGGATTTATATCTAAAGGCGCTTGAATGTCCTAATTTCGAAAAGAAGCTTAAAGCGTTAGGCGGTATTAAAGATTTCTGCAATCGCATGGAGAAGCAGGACCGAATGAGCATCAGTTCAGATTTTTTGGTCGATTGGATCCTCAAAAACACTATCATCGACGACATTTACCTCAAATACAATAACCCTGAGCTAATGAAGCGATCATTAGACATCCTCAAGTTCCTGGCCTGCGCTTCGAAGACCTTCCCGGAACCAATTATTGACCTTATCTGGGATAGTAGTCGAGAGAAACACGAGGAAATTGTGCGAACGATCAATGAGAACATCCTTGAATTAGTCAAGTGCCTCAAGCCTGAGGAAATTGATGTAGTGCTGAGGAAAGTGCTCGCTACTCTTCCTCAGGATATCGATGCAGAAATTCTCAAATTTCTTTGTGATTTTACAGAGATAGGCCTTGAAAGAGTGCTATACACGGACGAACTTGGCTGTCTCAAGGTCAAGAGCGCTGGAGGCTCGATTCAGTACCCTGCTCTCACGATTCCGTTATTGTTTTCTTATTTAAATGATGAAAGCTCGGCCAATAGCGAAATGACTGATAAAATCCTTTCGTCGTTTCGGAAGATGGCTAAAAAATATCCCTGCCCTGATCTCTGGCACCCTTATCTGTTGAAATCGCTAGATGATCTCAAGGCCCAACAGAACATCATGCAATCATATAACATAATTCACATTCTTCTATCCTCTCTTGATAAGATAGAGAATGAAGCTTATACTCATGCGTTGTTTTCTGAACTGAGGGAAAAATACTCGATTATCCAGCGTATTGTGGATGAAATGTGCTCGTTTCATAGCAAAACAAGAGACGCGCTAAGTGCATATAAGGAGCAACATATCGTCGAGGAGAACGGGATTTCATTCCTTGATAGTGTGGTGAGGATAGGAAAATACTCGCTGAGGGAGAATCTCAAAAAGAGGAAGAAAATGCTTATTTTTCTCCTCGAACAGAGCAAAATAAACGTGAATTTGAATGAAGAGCAGCTCGATTCTCTTTGGAGAATATACGTCCTGGAGCCGAACTTGCCTTACGAAACGAAGAAATTCTTCAAGTTTTTAACCCATAGCGGACCATGCTACGAGAAGCCGGTTTTGACCAACCAGCTGATTTCCTACTGTTTCAAGCAGATTATCTGCGATTCGCATAAATTCGACAGCTCTTTTTTCACCAAAGAGAAATTCAGATGCATGAAACGCTACTTCATCCTCTTCAATGCTTTTCAAAAGAACATCGATATCGATATAACGCCTCAGGATGATACCAATTACGAAGATTTTATCGTTGTAAATGATAATCTAGAAAACTTGCAGACATTATGGGATTATTATTATAATTATAACTGCACGAATCACCTAATTCTTGAGGAGTATACGGAATTGCTCGTAAACTGCTATCTTCGCGTCGAGGGCGTGTCGGCCGAGAAGCAGCAGGAGAATTTCCAGAACTTGATTCGCAGTTGCGTAGAAACGATTTTGAGCTCTGCGAAAGAGAGGAAAGAAGTGCCGATCAAGCGGACTTTCTTTTTCTTGAAGAATCTTTTCAATACGTTTGATGAGAAGCCGAGATATATCGCAAGTATGCGAAATCCGAGGGTTATGATCGATGTGCTGTATTGTCCCTGTGATCAGCTCATTCAGATGGAGTTTGGAGAGAATCAGACCATTGCAATGATCAAGGAAAGCATAGCAGAGAAATTCTCGCTGGATTCGGGCGAGTTTGACATATTGGTGAACGATGAAGTGATAGACTCAAAGCGAATGTCATTGGAACTTCAGAAATTCGAGAAGAAGAACTCGATGAGCCTCAGGTCTAAGGTAAGGACAGAGCAAGAAATTGCAGCGAATCCGAAGTATATCCTTGCGAACAACTTTGAATTCATGGAGAAAATTCTGATCAGCCTCTCGGAAATATATACAGGTGCCTTTTTCTTAATAGCAACGATGAGAATCCTAATTTGTTATTTAATAACATAGACAATCTGCTGGAAGAAGTTAATCTATTAATACGGTTGCCTCTAAACGAGAATTATCTCACGCAAATGAGGTCGTTTGCTCAGATGACAGAGTTTTTGGATGCCGAGGCGTATAAGAAGGGGAAAAATTCGATTAAACTGCTCTATATCATGCGGATTGCGATGGAACTTGCGGTGAAAGATCCCATCTATTGGAATTTTTCAAGGCCTGACGAAAAATGCAAATCTGATTGGTAAGCTTATATCTCTTGTATAGGCAAAGGAATGCTCTCATCATTGATAGGTTTGATAGTTTCGTTGACCAAGGCGGGATCCACATGATCATCAACATCTTCGCTGACACAGGCATCTCAAATGTCGAAAATCTGCTCGCACTCAAAGTCTGCTCTCAAATGATGAGCCTGCTCCGATTCTATCTCAGAATGTGAACAACTAACCTCTTTGACTTGCCATTAATTTTTCTTTTTTTAATCATTTTAAGATATAATTCAGTGTTTTGGGAATCTGATGATCTGATCTGGAAACTCCTCGATTGTCTAACGAAAATCTTAGACGATAATTCAAGTAAGATTTGCCTCATACAGAACACATAATCATATATATCACCAATAATCAGTGGGCTATCCACGCAGGAACCATGACAGACGAAATTGCATTAGCATGATTACCGAAATCATCGAATTAATGCTGGAAAATGACAAAAAATTGTGTTTAACGATTTACAAATACCAAAGCCTCAGCAACTTCTTCACAATCGGACTGCTCAAGCTTGACAATGAAGAAATCCTGCGATTCCTCAAATTTTTACTCCATCATTCTGCTACATACAGCATCGAACTCTATCAACAAATCCAGAATATTTTGTTCAACACGCTTTGGTCAATCGCGATTTCCTCACCTAATCAGCACGCTATGTACTGGGTTCTTGCTCGCGATGCTAGTGAGAACATTATGCAAGCAGTACATTTCACTATCGATGTCCAGGAGGTAAACTCCGAGTTAAATCCTAATGACGAAGAGAAGTACATGGAGTACAGAAAAAATATACTGCAAGAAATTCAAAACATCCTTGAAGAACGCACAGTGATGCTTTTCACAACGATAAAAAGCACGTATCCGCAGAACTCGGCTCAGGAAATCAAGCTGTCAGAGCTCATCCTTACAATGAAATTCTTTTTGAACTCAGCGCCGAAGTTCAGGAGCAATAGAGTCTCTATAACGGAGTTGTACCTTGAACTGCGAGATAAATGCCTGTTTACGTCACTAATTGATGAGAACAAGGAACCTAAATGCAGGAGCATGAAGGCAGTACAATTCGCGTTCTTGCTGCTGGAAAGTTTGCTGGCGAACTCTAAGCTGTTGAATGACCTCTGTACATTTTTGTCGAAATATCACCTTGAAGCTGCCTGGAGAAAGCGAACGTATTCTAGCTGGAGGATCAGCAGCGGAAGAGATCTTGATAACGTTGACTACAATGGCCTGAAAAACCTCGGTTGCAGTAAAAAATTCTTTGTTTTGCAACACCTAACTCGGGTAAATTAGCTTGCTATATGAATTCGCTACTCCAGCAACTCTTTATGATACCGAGCTTTAGAGAGTCGATCAAAGGATCCCCAGACACAAAGTTTAAAGAGCAACAGGTAGAAGATAACGTGCTTTTCCAATTAAAGGTAGTGACTCTCTCTTTAAATATCTTTTTGCTGAATCCCATGTTAATTAGTGTGTTTTTGACGGACTGGTACACTCGAAAAAAGGGTATTTCACCCCGCGAGGACTTCCACTTGCCTTCAAAGAGCTTGATGGTTCTCCTGTTAATCTGAACGAGCAAAAAGACGTCTTTGAATTCTTTTCAATCTTTATGGACAGGATCGAGGACCAGCTGCTCGGCACCACGCAAGAAAATCTTGTGAAACAGCACTTTGGGGGTTTGGTCTCGAAGGAAATCATTTGCAAAGACTGCCCGCATTACTATGAAAGAGAAGAACATTTCCTTGCGCTTAACCTTGATGTCAAAAATAAACGAAACATCCTCCACGGGCTAGAGAGTTACATCGAAGGAGAAATTTTAGATGGGGATAACGCGTATTACTGTGCAGAATGTAAAACGAAAGTGAAGGCAATGATGCGAACGACAGTGAAGAAGCTCCCTAAGTACTTGATACTGGTGCTGAAAAGATTTGAGTTCGATTTTGAACGAGGCATCAAGCAAAAAATAAACGAGTATTGCGAATTTCCGTTTGAGCTTGACATGCAGCCGTTCACGTACGACGAGCTGCATAAGAACAAGAAAGAGAAAGCTCAAGGATTGATCAACGAAACTTCTCAATTCTCGTTGCGAGGAGTGATAATTCACTCTGGGTTTGCTGACTCTGGGCATTACTATTCTCTCATTAAAGATAAAAAGGACGGGAAGTCCCGCTGGCTCGAATTCAACGACCAATATGTTACTAATTTTGATCTAACGCGACTGCCTTACGTAGCATTCGGGAAAAAAGAAGCGTATCTACTCTCTCCTTTCTCTTATAAGTAATTTCTCTCGATCTCTTTATAGGCAAACGGATTTCCAGAACGCATATGTTCTTATATACGAAAGAGAAGAAATCCTGAATGATCCGTTGAAACTTCACGCAACGGCCATGGAGCCGCTTGCTGGAGTTGACAGCACAACAACGACCACGCCTGAGCAAGAGGTTTCTAATCCAGTGCCAATACAACGACTGCTCAGCGAGCCCGACGCCTCAGAGAAAGAAGCTATGAAAGTCTTTAAAGAGGTTTTGCGAGAGAAAAATCGAAATCATTTCATGAAAAAAACGCTGTTTAACAGCTATTATTTCTCCTTCTTCAATAAAATATTGGGAGGGATCGCCTCGAGGTGCCAGCAGCAGCACCATGGTCAAAATCCGCTGTCAGAAATCGATTTCAATATCTTTAAATTCGAAATAATACTGTTTTTAACGACCGTTATAAGACACGCAGAAAAGTATTATAGCTACGAGTTCCTTCGACATTTCGCAGTGATCCTAGCTGAGGTATTGCAATACACTATCCCCTCTCAACCTCTAATGTATATTTCCTTTTTTTTTAGAGCCAGCAAGCTTCCTCCTACGTCTTACATCTCGCTATGAATATGAAATTCCAAAGGGAATTTATCTTAGAATGTCCTAACGATGACGAAAAAAGGATTGTTTCCGTCTTGATTCGCAGGGCCTTCCGCTCGAATTTCCATTTCGAACGAGACTTCTTTGTTCCTCAAGAGAAAGACATCAGCTCGGACATCTCCTATGAAGACAGTATGGACATTGAAGGCAGTCCAAAGTCCAAATCGAATCACCACGCAGCGAATACCCTAACTGCTCGCTTCTTGGACTTTAATCTAAAGATGATTTCATTGCTGAAGCCATATTACAGAACCGCTAATTCCCATTTCCAGAATATTTATTCGTTTGTGAAGGTTCATCCCTCCATCGGTGAGTATCTCCTTGAAAATTCTATCATTTTCAAATGCTACTTCTTCATCCTCGATGAGACTGAAGAAGAGCAGCCCCAAACACCAAACTCCGAGAATGTGCTCGAAATCGAAGAGAAATGCCACAGACTAGTCGAGAGCTATCGTCCTCGCGGATACAGGCAAGATGATTACACTCAAGATAAGCTTTTGGAAGCGAATTTACCTTATATGTGGGCCATGCTAGCTTATTTGGTCCGACGGGCGTCCGACCAAGCCAAAGGGAGAAGAGACCAAATTAACTACACGATTGGTGAAAGCCAAAAGAGTGTTATGCTGGGTGAGGGAAAAGACTTTATCAGGCTGCTGGGGGCTGCCACGTCGCAGAGCATGCCGATAATGCTGAGGTTGTATGCCGATTTAAGCTATAATGATATCGCAACAACGAAAATGTTGTTAAGAATTCTGGATGATTTGATCAGAGAGAGCTCCGATTCCGATTTTAAATTCATTAATACTTGGATTGGACTAGCGAGAGCACTGATCAAGGTGAATGATGAGTTTGCAGTCACCCGAGTAATGACCCTTGCCTGACCATTGTAGCTTATTTGATAAAAATTACACATAGACAAGGATAATATTGGACAGGTGGTATGAGTTTACATGTCGGTTCACTCAGGCTTACATTTACTTCCTCCGCTGTTGTGGACAGCTCTGCACCGTAATTCGCTTTCGATACTTGATTTAATTTGTTTGAAACCAGTTGGCTGAGCTGACGCCTGCGGCGATCCAATGGGCAATCGATAGCTCGGCAAAGTTGGAAAAACTGAAGATGACACTTGAGCAAAATTTCGAAGTGCCTGAAAAAGAAATGAAAAAGAACGTAAATGATTTCATTACGCGTTCTTTCTTGGTCCTAACACGAAAATTTAGTTAAATATGGCTTCGCCACAAGCCGAATATTATCGCAAGGCTCGTAAAAACATGAAGATGGTCATCCGACAGCTCTCAAGGCTTATGGATCCGACGATAGAGAGGTATTTCGACGAAGACGAAATAAGTCAAGGGGAAATTACGTCACTTTCGCCTAGCAAAGGGGATTTCTTGGACTATTAGTATATTTTGCAGATTTTTCCATGTTTTTAATGAGATTCTTGCCAATAGTGACATCAAATTCAAGAATTGGTATTGCGTGGAAGTCGTGTCAGTTATTGAAGGCCTTGCAGAGATTCAAATTAGTCATTTTGCCCCTCACAAAGAGTGGATTGAGCTTGATTCCAACTTCATTGCGCCTTTTCAGAGGCATACCGGAAGCAACTCTCAATACGATCAGATCACTGAGAACCGCGAACAGAGTTGTGAAACCGAGATTGGAAGCACGGAAGGGGTGGCGTCTGAGAATGAGCATGACAAAACGAGTAATGCCAGCACAGGGTCTGCAGGTAATTACTCGTATTAATTTCGAACATAATAAGCGATTTAATAGTCATGTCGACAATTAAATACTAGCAACTGCGACTACGATGGACAATTAGTTAGGAACAATATAATATTTTAATATTTGCTACTTTCACATTGAGACCTAATGCTTGACTCGAGGCAAATTCCCATGTGAAACTTCCTAGAGTCAAATCTGTTTTTATCATCTATCCTATTGATGCAGTGTGTTTAGGAATAGAATGCGTCATTCAGTCATTTCAATTTTAATAAATCCAAGATTTTGCAATTGTTAGTGAAATAGGCAGTGCTTTTTTAACATGGTTTTGTTAATAATATTCGAATAATAAATAATGAAGCAATTGTTACGTCAAGGTGAGATCAAGTGTAATATCAAATTATATACAATTAAATTCAACTCGAATTTTTTGCTAGATGGAGTTGATAACGAGATTATATACATCTACGAACTGAATGGACAAGCGAAGTGGGTAAAAAATTTCAAAAGGTAGAGAGCTTCGAAGCAGATGAATACTTTTTTCTGGTTACAAAATGACAAAATCCGAATCCTAACAAGAGCTTGAGGCTAAATATATTGAAAATAAGCTTACGTCATCATCTGTGTTAATAGAATCAAACCAAGTCGTGCACTCAGGTTCGACGGTTTTGCATTCGCCCGTTTCAATGTTTTGATAGCTGACAGCAGTGCACAAGCCGGACTCAAAATAAATCATCTATGATGAAATTAGACAAGAATTGAAAATTTTTGGTTTACAATCTTCTCTTCGGCAGGAACGAAAGTAAGCAAAGGACCTGTAATTTTAGCTAATCCAATGTATTATTGTTAATGAGATGTTTCATGAAATTCTATTTACTCCGTGAAGTGTCGCGCCAGTCGACCTTTCTGAACTTTTCAAGATTGGGATGGAACTTCGCAATACTTGAATAAGCTGAGAGCATCTTCGGTACCTGGAATCCCAAAAAATCATTCAACTAAAGCCTCTTCAAGTTTTGTTTTTTACAAAGCCTTTTATTTTCTCATAGTACCCGCCTGAATGGTCAGGAAGCTGTGAGTCTTCATTTAATTTAAAAAGATGCATCGTTCCTTTCTCGCTGATCAATGCAAGGTGTTGCTCATCGTCGCTGAAAACCAAATCACTAATAACCGCCGCCGTTTTCCCTGCAAAAACAAATCGATTCATGAAAAAATTTTGAGAGAGTTTCAAATACCACGAGTAAATTGAAAAACCCTTCGTTCATTCACGACGTCAAATACATCAATATACTGTCCATTCGCATCTGCTACAGCCACCTTGGTTCCCTGTTGAGATTTCATTACTTAACAATTTATAAAATTTGCATACGCTATGGCTTATTGCGATCTGTTGTATCTCCGTATTGTCCAAAGGAAGTACGTAATCGGTCTCAGCAACAATATTCTTCACCATGAGCCCTGACAACCATGTGAAAGTGAGTTTCATTATTTGCATTAGCTATTACTTTGTCTCTCATCTTGGAAGGCAACGAGCGTAGGACACTTTATCTTGCTGCTTACGGCAAAAGTCCTTGGGTTGGACGCCGTACTGATAATTTTTTCAATATTGTTTTTTTCCAAGTTCCATATAACTATCTGTTTATCATGCCAATCAGCTTTAGATATGTTAAAATACTACCTCCTCCGCTGTAAGCGAAATCAGACTGCCTTTCGTGAGATAAATAGCCTCGACTTTGCTCTTATGGACATAGCACGCTTTCTCGATCTCTTTATTCGAGCTGTCAAATTTATACACCTTACAAAAAGAGCCATTCAAATAGCTGCGTGATTTGATCGTTACATTAGAGCTGGGAAAAGCAGGGTTAGTTCCGTCAGGAACTACTCCAACAAGAATTGTTTTGCTGAGTAAAGCAATGCTCGAAACTCCACACTATCAGAAGCCAAATAAGATGGGATAATTAGTTATAATGAGCTGACGTTCATATTGAAATCGTCTCCTTCAACTGTTGATATGGTCTTAAGAGATGGAAGCTCCAATATTCTGAATCCTAGGTTGGTTCCGACGCCAATTCGAGTCTTACTTGTCAAATAAGAAGAGGAATCTGGTTTACTCGATCTTGATTGAAAGAGGCACAGAGGAGATATGATATGCTGCCCTTGCCTTTCTTCAGGGGAGTTTCTGTTTTGACTTCTTCGATGTAATCCATCATCAAAAAGGTGAAATTATTTTTTATTAAATATCTCTTTTTTCCGAAATATTGCGTAAAATAACGTGTTATTGTATAGCTAGTATCATTCTTATAACCGTTAGCTTGGAGGCTTAACAAAGTATTTCAGTCTCATGGAGATTGGGAATTGATCTACCCACTCTTAACTCACTTTACGTTAAAAATGTTTCCACTGAACTAGAACTTTTCAACGAGCAGCAGTATGTGATATTCAAAATCGGAGGAGGAAATTTGTTTGAAAAAGAAGCGGTCGTTTGCTCAAAATACCATGTGCGAACCCACTGCTCAAGAGGAACAACCTTTGAAGTGTTCAAGACAACGAACGGAGCAGAAGAAAGTTGTATTATTGGGATATACTCTTAATTATTCATGCTGAGTATCAAAGCTTGTGCAAAACAGATCCATGTAGTCGCTTATATTATATAATTAGATTAAATTTACTGAGAATTGCGATTTGATAGTTTTTATCAACTAACTTTTTTATAGTCAGGCGCACTGGTTATGGATAGTAAATTTGAAAACAAAATATCATAAACAATTTTGTGAGATATTAAAACTATTAAAACTTGGTTTATTTTTATGGGTGAGCTATTGACTCAAATTTCGATTGAGAACCCTTACATATTAAAGGAGTCGGCCGAATAGAGAGATAAACTAATAAATCATATCTCTATTCAACTATTTCGCAATCAATTATGAATTGAGACCTTTACATGATTATGTCGATCTAAAAGAATATTGAAAGGGCGGTGTGTTCGTCATAGAGTTGACGAATTATTGTTAAATCCGAATTTCCAATTCATATACCATGACACAGTACTTACCCGAATTATGTGAGATATTTATTCATTATTCTAATCTGAAAATTTAAATATTATATATCGAGTTTCGGAAATGAATTTATTAGGCTCTCTCTTCTTCTTATCTATAAAACCAGCAAAAAAATTATCAGCACAAGAAACTTACCTTCTTCTTTCCTCATTAATATCAGAAAAATATGGTTGAAGTTGATAGGAAATCCCTCGAATTAGAGTAAAATTTGTTTCCTTGTTAAGAAAGCAGCGCTTTGATTAGGGTCAAGCTCTTTTGCCTGATTATCGATCATTCGAAGCAACTACTAATTTCCTTATCGAAGGGTTCATATTATCATCCTAATGTGTTTGTGTTTTTCTTGAATTTGTATTTTAAGTATCATTTCAAAATAATACAATGTGCGTTTCTACATTGATACGCCTTTATTTATTGTTAAAGCACCTTTTCCACCATTACCCTCTTTATCTTAGTTTTCATAGAATTTTAGTTCCGGAAATACCAATACCCGAGAAGGGAACACAGTAAACATTTTTCAAAAATCACGAACTTGGCATAATAATAAATTAGATTTACTTCTTCAATATTTTTCACTCTTTTCTTGCTTTTTTGGTTTCATTTTGATTTTTATGAAAATTTGAATTTTTATCTAAATTTAATTAAGAACTCTGAATTTTATTAAATCTACTTGCACTAAACAAAGAGTATTTGAAATTTCAACAATAGTAATTTCTAAACAAACTAAATTTTCAAACTGTAAATACTATGCATGCATAAACCCCCGGAAAGCTCTATTCTACCCTTAATTACCTATCGTTCGCAGTTAAACAGATGAACTCAAAATAAGCAGAAATGTGCTATTAATTGTGAATTTTAGTTAATAGATCGCCTCGCTGAGAAGTAAACCAGAAAATTGATTAAAAAAAACGATAAAGCTACATTTATGACACCAGAGCATCATGACTGTCATAATACTAAAACAAACCGAAACACTCTATAAGATCTCTAGAAATTCGAATTCTTGAATACAGGCTGCTTAATTATACTCACCGGAACCGTCATCTGAACTCGCGTATTCGTCTTTTTGGGATCAAATTTGATTTTTTCAAAGAATCTCCGCAAATGCACACACTTGTCTCCACATCTGAAATGCTGCTCCATCATGTTCTGATAATACATTTTAAACGAATGGAAGGTCTCTATCATGCTTATCTCTTCACCGAAACCAGCCCTCCCTTTAGGTTCATTGATACGCGACACCTTCATAGTTTCTTGCATGATCCCCAGCACTTTCTTTTTCAAATTCGCATCAGAATTTATGTGTCGAAACAGGTTAATAACCGTCTCCTCACGCTCTTTGTCCGCATTACGAGCAAGATGCTTGTTGTCTATGATTAAGTTTCCCATTTGATAGACTCCATCATGTATCCTCTCGCCTTCTTCGAAACCACTGAACTCGTCGCCGGTGGTATTCGCTCTCATCGCGTCGACAATCGACCAGTTAGAAAAACCTCCAGTGTTGTTCTCTCTTGATGGCTGAGAGTTTTTTCGCAGCCCAAAGAGACCCGTATTTGGTCTGAAATAACTACTCTGTGTGGAATTTAGATGCTTTGGAGGGTTTTCGGAGGAAGTAGTGGGTCTGTCAGCAGCTTGCTGGAGTTTCCCTGTGCTTCCATAGCGCATGATGTTTAAAGGGCGTTCCGTTGGTTTGTTAGAAAACGACATCGTCGCCATTTGACTCTCAAGCATTTTGCTGAGAATTTGATTCTTTCGGCTAGGTTTTTTGTCGTTTCCTTGCCATTCTCCCTTGGTCTGAGGCTCAGTGAGCACCCGTTGATCTTGGGTAGATAGATACTTCAAATTTGAATCATTCTCTGCAGTGTCCTCGTCCAAAGCATTCGATGTCTTGTCAGTGCTTAAATGATAGAAAGTCGAGCGAGTATCTTTGCTCTTGTCAATGAATTTCTTCGAAGAGATGGATTTCGCATCGATAATTTTATGAATGGTCAATATATCCATTAATTTCTCAAGTCCTTTTGGAGAATCGGCAGCCTTTCGGACCATTGCTTGGATCATCCTGACCATGTTTTTGCTTTGCTCTGGATGAATTTTCTTATTAGCAAAATACTTTTCCAAGTGATAATTTCCTTCAATGTCATGCTTAATGACCAGAGGCTGCTGCTGCTCTGTGCCCATTGAAAATTCTAAATCTTCCGTGTGGTCCAGTTCTCCCCTCTCCTCTCCAATCGTTTCCTCCTTTGATTTGCCATCAATACGCAGCCCGTAATTCTTTCCTACTAATGTTTCATTTTTGCCGAGCAATTGACCTTTGTATCGCGGGAGAGATCTCAAATGCACTTGTCCTTTGATAATTTTGCCTTTTGTTATGAATTTGTCTTCCCTTTCTCGGCCATCTAACTCAGATTCAATAGAAACCTTGCGTAGACTTCTTGGTCCCATTGACAGCTGTTCAGAAACTGTGGTATAAGATCTCTGCTGTGAATGTGCTCTCTTCTCAATCGAGTCATCTCTTTCGGATTCCATACTATACTTCTTGGCAGGAAGTTCTTGAATATCATCAGCCAATGTTTGCTTTGGTTCAGGTCCTTTGTTGTTTTCAGTATTCTCATCTTTCTCGATTTGATCAAGACTAGCTTCGGAGCTAGTAACGCTGTTATTTGGTCCCGTTAGTTGTTCAGTTGGTTTTTCAGGCAAATCGATGGCTTTCTTATTCGTTTTATTCGTCTTATTCGTCGTATTCGTCGAGTTACCTAGTTTTGCGGTGGGGTGGAACGCTGACAGGTGATCTCCGTCTCCTAATTCAAGTTATTAGACCTGAGCAAAATCAAACGAATAGTTACTTGGATGCATGCTCGATCGAGACGACCGACGACTTTCAACGTGATTTGTGGGATTCATCTGATTCGCATGGAAGACAAAATCTGTCTGAGTGCAGCTCTCGCTAGTATTGGCCGTTTTTTGATGGTTGCTGACTAGAGTGTCTGCGTAGGAAGGCCCATGGTGGAGGTGGTTTATCTCCTGCTGCAAAAGGAAGGATTTACGGCGCTCGTGCACAATACCATCTTTCAGCACTTCGATCTGCTGCTTTTCTTGCGTCAACGTGGTGCTGAACCCTTTGATTTTATCCTTCAGAGCCTGATTCCCTTCGCTTAGTTTCATCAACTCCGCCTGCAATTTCTCTCGGATTGACTCTAAAACCCTACATGGATTAACGCTGTTGATATTGGTAGTAAGTAATACTCTTTTTCTTTAAGGAGCACATCGTATTTCCTTTCAAAGCCAAGACACTCCTCAATCCGTGCTTTTAGCGAGGTAATTTTCTTTTTCTTTTTTTGTATCTTTTGCTCCAGTTCCACATTTTCTAACTTGGCTTTATTGGCCTCGTCTTTAAACGCTTGTACGTCTTTTTCCGCTTTTTCGACGCGTCTTCGATAATTGTTGGTGTTTTCTTCGAGTTCGCGGAGTTTCGCTCTCAGATCAAAGACATCTCTTTTCTTTCCATTAAGCTCGTATTCTAGCTTTTCAATCGTGCTATCAGCTTCTTCGACCAATTTCAGTTTCTCATCCATGTCAAAAATTAACTTATCCGGCTGCATTAATAAGAAAACACTAAACCCAATCCGCATAATAAGCAAATACTTACCTCTGTGCCTTGATTGCGCATTTTTGAACGTTGAATAATATGATGCACCGCCATAATCTTCATAATGAATGTATCTTGATCGTCTGTTATTTTCTCAAGCATACGCTTAGCATTCTCATCGCTTGATAGCTCCGAAGTGGCTTTCAGCACTTTAGGGTCGATAGCTTCAAGACCTTGAACCTTCATTGTGGATAATTTGTAAGCCACCTCTCCTATTGGATTGAACGTGTCTGAAGCCTTCATGCGTCTTTTTGGTAGACGCTTCTCAAGGAAGTCATCGATTTGCTTGATTGATTCCGAATACTCATCGCTTATTTTGCCAAGTAATTCCGTCTGTCGTTGGAAGATGCGACCGGCGTTCAAACTATAACTCCCATCCTCATTCTTTGAGGCGTATTGGGACACAAACGCCTCTTCATCGTCTTCATCACCCTCAAACGAAGCTTTCTTCGGGATGTATCCCATCTTCTGAGTTCCCCGCTTACCTGGACTTCTTGGCTCGTAAGACGAGTAATCCACTTGTTTTCTTACACTAAACGAATTTAAAGTCTGGCTCATTTGCTTCTGCTGAGTATTTTGAGGAGATTGGCTTCGTGCCTTTTCATCCTCTGATTATAGAATGATAAGCCTCATTGAATAGCTAGACAATTACCCAGAGCTTCGGCCTGAACTTTAAGCGTAGCGCTTTGTTTGCTGTATACAGCCAAACTAGCTTTAAGGAGAATATCCATTGTCTGCTGCATACTTGAGAAAAGCTCATGAATTGACGCTGCGAGAGATTCAGTTGAAAATGTGCTTGCATAGGCTTTCACCTCAGCCATAAACATCTCCTGGACCTGGATTGACTAGAAATAACAAAGGAAATGGTTGCATTTGCCGCTATTAGTTGTCATATACCTCTCTGATTTTCCCAAGCCACTTGAATGAATTCTCTTGCGCGTAGTGATTATATGATTTGACTAGTTCTTTCTGCATTTTGGGTAGTACAATTGCAATTTTCGAGATATTATCCTCCAGCCTAGATTGTATATGTTGGTGGAAGTTCAATAGGAAAGTAACTACCCTCGCTTGAAATCTGAAAGAGTCTGCTCGCGTTTTGTCATTGAGGTAACTGTAGCTCTTAATTTTTAAGTGAGGGATCAATAAACTATAAACAATAATTTTTATACTAAAATATTGGAGAACAATACAACCTCTTTCCAAGGCTAGTTTTCTATGAATACCACTGCGTCAGGATTCAGGTGAGACTATCTCATCTAAATTTCACTATTAAAAGCTGACTACATTAATTTCTTGATAATACATTTAAAAGCACAACTTTCAATTGGAAGAACTTAAAGATATCATGAGACAAGTTTTATTAATGCAGTCCTGTGGAATAATCACCTATAAATTATACAAATCAGCAACAAGACAACAAATAAATTTCGATTTTTTATAGTTAATCGAAAAAACTTAGCATTTCATAAACGTTGAGAACAAGAATATTGAATTGATAAATCACTATTGTTTTCAAGGCAAATCGCAAAGCTCTTGGACTTTATTTCGAATCAATAGGCTGTTGCAATCAGTGGAGGAGAAAAAACGAATTGTTTCTGGTCTACATATGCTGTTCGATCTTTAAATCTGTTAGATTCAGTACCAAAGTATTCTCCGCTTTCTCATCGCGATCGTTTGCTTTGTTATTATCAAAATCTTCGATTGTATTCACTATATCACCGCGAGTTTTCTTGAGTTCCTGAAAATCATGTGCGATAGAATCTAACACAAAATTCGCATGAGGTAAAAGATCCAAGATTTTGCTATTATACCATCTTTTTCTAACTCCTTGAGCAGTTCTTCATCTAGTATTCGCCCCAAATCTTCCTGTTTTACCAGGTTATGAGAGTTCGGGAGCTGATTGGCCGCTCCTTGTGTCGTTTCTTTCGTCGAGCTTTTGGGATGTCCATGGAACTCTCCGCCCATAGTTGACTGCCTTCGATGCAGCAAGGCATTCTGGTTGGCGTGAGTGGGATGAGACTCTTTCAGACTGAGCACATTCAAATTGGGTTCAGTCCCTACCCGGAAGCCCTGGTCGTGTGAAGTGGCGTTTCTTTTTCCTTCGATATTTCCAGTCTCAAGAGCTACAGGCTCTTGCTCTTTTATTGTCTGATACACAAAAAAGATAGAGGTCAGAATGAGAATAAAGGAGGACTTGGTACCTTAGTGGTAGGGGCTTTGGGACCTTTCTTTTTCTTGTGGCAAGAGGACGCAGTGCATCCCATGGTCTGAATACAAATTCAAATATAAATTAATTATCTGAGAGTTAGGAATAAAAAATTTTTTGGATTTTTCTTCATTGTCCAAACGGTCCTTCTCATAACGCAAAGGAAGGTCACTCCTCATACTATACGACATATTTTTCATATTTTAAATATTACTCTGATATCTTATGACAGGAGAGAAATTTATAAACAGACGATATCTGAAGTAAGAAGGCAATTTCAAAATTTTCGAGCTCAATATCAGAGAAACCAAGATACTTAAAAATACAACGAAAACTTCTCTACTACCTTACTATCTATAAGCTGAAACGTACAGCCTTTCTCAAAAATAATAATCCTCAAACCTCATGCGCCTTTCTCGTTTTTCTCTCAGCATCGGATGCGTAGATGTCGAGGTTGCTCTCTGTTCGCTGCCGAATAAAAACTCATTCTCAGAATTATCTTCGTCATCGTCTTGCTTGCGTTTCTTTCCTCTTTTTCGACCCGAGGACGCGTTCTTCGGCGCTGCTGATTCGCCCTTCCCTTTCTTCTGTTTCTTCCCTTCTGTTGTTTCGTCTTTATCATTTTTCACTCTCGCCGCTTTAGCTGTCTTGCTCTGTTCTGTGTCGTTAATTTTAGCAGCTTCAGCTTTGTTATCGGGCGAATTTATGATTTCAAATCTTTTTTTCGAGGGTTTTTTTGCCTTGCTTTTTCCATCGCCTTTCACAGGGGAACGAGATGGTTTTGTTTCTTTCGTATTTGATAATTTGATATCTCCGCCCTCAAGTGTGACCGACAAATTAGAATCAGTTCCGCTGCTTTCACTGAAATTCAAGTCCGCTCCATTGATCAGCATCGTGTTTTGGTTAAAACCTGGTTGATTATTTTTCGAAGGCTCAATGTCCATTTTTATCCCATTTGAAAGTCCCTTTGAGGCCATCTCCGCCTTATTGGCTAATCCATTGACCACGTGCTGCTCTTTTTTAACTTTTTTCGATATATTATCTCCAAATTCCTCGCTCTGACCTGCTCCTCCTTTATTTGTCTGGCGACCTTCTTTGATATGGCTAATACGAGCTTGTTTGATTTGTTCTGATATTTCTTTTCGCCGCTTCGCCATTAGTTTTTCGAGTCCATTCCCAAGATTCCTCTCAATAAAGTGATCAAATTTAAGTTTTTCCTCTGCAAGAGTCTTGTCTATATCCAGCTTGAACTCATTAAACGATTGTTTCAAGTTATAGAGTTGATCTTTGAACTTATTGAGACTGGCTAACCGCTTCTTATTTCTGAGAATGACCTCAGGGTTTTCAACAACAACTGCATTATTTTGGCTCTGGTTGCTCTGAGGAGCTTGGGATTTAGGGTTTTCATCTGATTCATTCTTAGTAAGCTGTGCTTTGAGTCTGTTTGCAGCCTCTAGCTGTTGTGAATTTTTTAGAATTACTTCCTTGATCAGCGCCTCGAGGCCAGTTCTTTCCAGGAAACTAAGGGATTGTCCTTGCTGCTCATGCTTGGGAAGGTTTAAATTCTCAGCTGAATCCTGCTTGGGAAGAGAAGAGAAAGATTGCTGATATTTCTCGAATCGACTTGGATTCTTTGGGATGTCGTTTGTTTGTAATTCGTCCGAGGTGTCCCGCTTTCTCAACAGGAAATTGAGCGATAAATTCACATTCATTTCAATAGGATTAAAGACCTTGAAAAGTTTAACCGGGTAGGTTGAGTTTTCACGCCCTTTTTCTTTTTTTATTTAATAAAAATTTAAGGCTATGTTATCAACAAGCAAAGCGCACTATCAAAGAGTAAATTGTTAGATTTAAAAGAGAAAATTATTTCAAATCAATAACCAACTGGAACGTGGCGCGCTTTGTAACTAATTTTTAGATCCGACCCAAAATATTGTTCGCTATTCGTTTCAAGAGAAAGTCGGCTAAGGTTGCTAGCTATTTCTGAGCTAACTTGTAGGAGAGTATGGGAGAGGATATTCTATAGAGCATGATTATTTTAGAAGATTTCTTAGCTACGGGGGTAGGTATTTGTGGTTTTAGGGAGAAAATTGTTATTGGTAAGGTTTCAATATTAATTCTATTGTAACGAGCCCGTGCATATATAGATTGTGGTTTTCACATTCGAAACGCATTGCTCATGATTATCCATGCTCGTAGCTAACATAATGTGACCATCTTGTCTGTCTTCATTTAATTAGATAGGCACTATTTCACAATTTTTCTTTCCCAGGTTATTTCCAATATTTTACTTATCTACCATGAATAAATCCAATTCAAAATCTCTGATCGTCTGGGTGAAGAGCATCAACAATCAGCAAAAACTAATCAATTTACTCTTTGATTTTAGAAATGATAACAGCTTGTTTGAGAAGGTCGTTCAAATATTGTGTTGAAATTTCTAATGAATCTAATCAGTTCCAACAAGGCCAAAGAAGAAATGATTAGAAACCAAACACTAGGATAACAATCAAGAAAATACTTAAGGAGCATGCAACCATATTTCTCACCGCACTACTTATGCTGTATGCAAGGGCTCCAACATATAATTCATTCGTATCAGTCAAGACACCCACAACCAGAGAGTCATTACCAGTTCTTGCGGTCGTCACAACGCTTCCATCAACTGCAATTATCAACTCCGGACCTATCGAGTACCCCAGCTGGTTGTATCTAATGTATTTCTCAATGACTGTCGTATTGCTCGAGAAAGAAACTTGGTATCCGATGAATATTCCATTAGCATATCTGTCGCTCCAACTGACCGTGTTGTTCGTAATTGAGAGAGTAGTGTTCGGTTCCGCAAGTACCGTTGGTTCGTCCATCTGATACGTAAAATATGCCACAACACTTCCTGCCGTCGCATTTTCTCCGATGATCGAGATTAAATTTGCTGTTGTTTGCACATAGACGTTGAGCGTCTCATTGACTCCAGTATAGTCATTTGTCCATAACTTGCCAGGAGAACCAGTCAATACAGTGCCGTAGAGATCATATCTTCCCAGCATCCAGTCAGCAGTCGAATCTCCATTGTCTTGATGCCAGGTACACATGTAGGTGTTATTCATGTCCAGGAAATCACAGCTCGGGCTCGAAACAACCAAGTTGCTTCCACTAACGGACATTAATCTGTTGAAAAGGAATCCCGTGCTGCCTGTTGCAGAGACTATGATCTGTGCGTAGATTTGCGAGGTTAGTCCATTGGTTGTTTTGGTATAGTAGACCAAAAATTGGTTTTGTGGCGTCGCTGTGATCCTGATCTCAGGGTAGGTGGATGTGGTATTTCCACTTTCAATTGTGACGTTTTGGAAGTAGTTCGGTTCTTCAGCGTTAATGATGAGGAGAATGATGCTCTGGTTTCCATTGAAGGTTTGGCGGTAAAGAATGCCTGTGGGAGAGTTGGCATGGTCCACAATGGTGGCGATCTGAGGGGCTTCTGGGAAAGAGGTGTTCATAGCTACATCCGATCCGTTTGCTGTGAAATTCTCGCCATAAATTAGCCTGCGACTCAACCAGTAGTTGTTGTTTGCATCCTTCGAGGTGCCCCAGATAACAACGTCCGAATCTCTGCCAGGAGTCAGTTTTTGAGCAATACTGTAGTTTCCGGCCAAATCAGAAGCAGAGAGTACTTGTTGGGGTTCAATGTAAAAGTTCTCCTTGTAAATCACTGTGGCTGCGCTTGTCAGTGTCATTGCCAGCGCCAGTAGAAGGAAGATGGCTGCGAGCTTCATATTGCTTAAAGACAATTTTTAATCGGGTACTTTTGAAACTTTTCTTAGTGTGAACTTTGAATAATTTTATTTTGGTTAAAAAAGCTCTTAAACAAATGAAACTGGTAAGAGAGCTGACACACGAAATAAGCGCTATCTGGGTTCGAAGACCTCCCATATTGTTGTTTGCTTTTACGGGAAGGATATCGTAGAACCAGAAGGAATGGCATATTAACGAATTCTTGATAATTTGACGGGATTAAATTTTCCTGAGCAGAGAAAAAGGAATGTCTTAGCTCAAAAATAATCTATATTGAACGCGAAGGATTCATGATGGGGTTGGAGCGGGTTTGGTTGAATTTAAGAGAGAGTTTGCGATTTTTTTCTTGGTTGAGATTAGATATCAAGACATTATTAGGATTTCCGTTTCTCGCGATTCTTTCATGCTATGTCTGGACCAAATAATTATCTTTTTTAGATTTAGGTAGATATCTTGTTGAAGATGCCTTGAAACCTAATTTATATAAATGTAAATTGAGAGTTGAGATTTTCCTTAATACAATTCATGTGAATTTTATTTTATTTTAATCAGTTTCCTGAAATTTGGTTCTTGTGCGTTCCTTTTGACATGTAAGCACAATAGACAATAAAGCGTGTCTCTCAAAACTAAAAGTAGCTATAGAGTGAGAGGCAATAGCAAGGTAGCTTTGAATACTGTATTGCCTAATAGATTGAGAGATTTACTTGAAAATAGAAGTTCAGATCTATTCAACAATCAACAATTGCCAACAGAAATAGTTTTCTTTCACAACTTGAAGCAAAGCTTCCATACATATTCAAGCAACTTCTCTTAAATCGAGACCATTAAGGTCAAAAAGTGCATGAAGTTTTCTCACATGAGAGGTACAATTCATTGCTAGTATAAATAAATTGTACATGAAAAGCCAGAAAACTCTCTCTCTAATGATTTCTCTAAGAGCTTCTAATTTTAGTCTCAGTCGCATGGCTAGCTTCTCTTTTTTGCTTTCAACCATTAGCTATCCTCATATAGTATTAAGGGGGTTTTAGAAAGTTCGCAAATTTCGTTCTGAGAAATAAAAGAAAATAACCCGACTTAATTCTGATTCCAGTATTATTGTACGCACACGTAGAGGCTGGGTCAGTAGTCATTTCGTGGTTCGGTCACACCTTCTCTAATTTAGGTATCTTCAAAGCCAAATAGCTTAGACAAGCATTTTGTTGCATCATTCCTTCATGTAAACACTCGAAAACTAATCTTAGCGATATATCTTCTTTACTCAAAACTTTTGAAAATTCTTCTCAAATCTCGCTAAAATAGTAGTTAGCAAGACATTACGAGTTTACCAGCGCTTTTCTTCCCATTTTCGTGGGATTCTTGCATTGTGGGGCTTCGAAAAAATAACTCGCACTGAAATTACCTAAATACTGGTTTATACTGCACTGGACAGTGATGTTATCAAAAAATTGCGAATCACAAAAAAGATCTCAGAATCAACGATCTCGGCTATTTAAGCACCCAGCGACCCTCGAAAATAATAATAATTTCTCATTTACAAACTTATTACAAATCCACAATAATCATCACAAAATGGAAGCTGTAAGCACCGGTTCTCTTCAAGACGTTTTCAACGCTTTCACCGCTGGAGCAAAAGACATGGACAACAGACAATTCTCTAAATGCGCCAAGGATACTGGCCTTCTTGACAAGAAGCTCACTACCACTGATGTTGATCTTATCTTCAACAAAGTGAAGAACAACCCTTCGATCAGAAAGATCACATTCAAGCAATTCGAAGAAGCCGTCGTTCAGTTTGCCACCAAGAAAGGCATCACTGAGGACGCTGTCAAGAAAATTATGATCGAAAAAGGTGGCCCAACTTTCTCTGGAACCAAGGCTGATTCCGTCAAGTTCCACGATGACAAGAGCACCTACACTGGTACCCATACCAAGGGCGGCCCTACCACCGTTGATAAGAAGATTTCAGACCTCTCTCAGCTCGCCGATAGAAGCTCAGCTGATGTCAGAGGAGTCAAGAAATAAATACTTTAGGTTTTACTCATGGCAAGAAAAATACATGATAAATAAGACTTAGGAAATTTTTTTATTCCAGCCACTTATCTGAAAATTGAAGTTTATCAAAACATATTATTTCTATTCATTTTTTAATGCCATTGAAGAAGAAAAAGCTCTTACCACAATAACCCCAAAAATCCTCTTTTTTTAGCAAAGCATGAGAGATAAATATATAAATACTTAATCTCTCAAATTTAATGATTTATTATTACAATTGCAGTTGTACTATATGAAAAAATGTTCAGATTAGAGTTAGCAGTAAAATATGAAAACTTTTGTGATGAAACCCCTTTATTTCCTAATCATACTCAGCTTTTCTTAAGAATATAGCAAAATAGCTTCATGTATTTAAAAAATTTTGTAAAAGAAGTAAATATTGAACCAGTCCAGTCTAGCTTTAATAAATAACATAAAGCAACAATTAGATTTGATATCTAACGCGCCTTATGTCTTAAATAGGTGCGGGGGATGAGTACTTGCTTGCTTGAGAAAAACATTGTTGGAGGCTCTTCCTTATCCTTTGCCGTAGATTGAATGCTTGAGCGAATCCCAGATCTCGACGTTGAACCTTCCAGAATGCTTGCTTCAATCGAAAAAGGAATGTTCCTTCGCGTTTTCTGAGCTTCTTTCCACTCACTTACCCATGTCCCAGTGTAAGTACCGTACGCATTCACCCGCATTGATCTAATAGCTCCTTCATCAATAACTGGAGGCTTTTTCCTCGGAGAATGAAGATTGGAACTTGAAGTCGACTTAGGGACTGTATTCAATGATTTCGCAACAGTGTAAAGCGTTTTGGTCGGCGGAAGGTTCAGCTCTCTCTTAATCATTTCTATCGTGAGCAGCTGTGCTTCAGCTTCTTTAGCCGCAAGTCTTTTCTTTCTATTCTGTGAATTCGGGCTCCAGAACCGTTCAGCCTCTTGAGCGATCCTCATTAACTCCGCGTTTTCTTGCTCACTTGAATAAGGACTGAAATTACTCACGCTAATTCTTCTAGGTCGATTACTTTCAGATGCCTGACCGTGCAATTTGGCCCCAATTTTACTATTGGTTTGAATCCTTAGCGCGTTTGTAGTTGTACCTGGGCGAGAACTTATTGAATATTCTTTTCTGTCATAAAATATCCCGTCTTGCTGCTGAGGCAACTGAAGCAAAAATTTAGGAGTTTTTGTCGCTGTAGAGTTTGCATTCGATGTTTTTATTGGAATTCTCGGCGTAATGTGAGTAGAACTGTTATATGAAGGGTTCAGGATAATTTCTTCGAGCTTAATGTTCTTTGATTCTGGCTTTCCGCTAATTTTGTAGTTATCGCCATACTCCTCGTGAGGAAGTTTGGTTCCTTCATTTAAATAAGGTGAAGGAGACACTCCGGATTTAGGTCTGCTCAGTGAAAGTTTACTTCCGGAACCATAAGAGTCTGGCTGAGGAGTCAATTGCCCAAACTGGTCGAATTGAATGGATCTTAAGCTTTGGACGATTGGCAACTCGCTGAAATGGACAGTCGAGCCTGTTTTTGGACGGCTTTGAGGGTAGTAGCAAGTATCAATTGTTCTAAAACCAGGGTCGCGGTTGTCCGATGAAGGAAAGGAAGGATCGCAGAGAAGTTGTTTCTTGCGAGCGTTCTTCAATGCGGGGGAAGTTGATGGTCTTACGACGGTGGATTCTTGTAGTGGTGGTTGGATTTTTTCTTCTGACTCTTTTGGTGAGGAGGATTTTGGAGGAGAGGAGATTCTTCGGGTTTTGGCATTGGAGGGCAATATCAGTGCTTTTGTTCCTGTGACGTTAATGGGGTGAATATCTAAAATTCCTTCGGAGTTTTCGGGGATGTCCATCGTGTGAGTGTTACCTCCTCTCGGCTATGTTAATCGTTTTAATTTTATTTTAGCTACATATTTGCGGAGTTTTGACTCAATCTACAATCGTGGTAATGAGAAATGAATTACTATAGCAAGTAATGATATCTCTGAGTTAGTTCCTTTGTTTGATTAGTATTATTAATATACTATTAGATTCTCACAGCAAAACACTAGCGGATACTAATGAGTAATCTAGAATAATGAGGATGTTTATTTTCTTGATAAAGCAATAAATTGATAATTAATAATGTATTCAAAAAAAGGATAATTGCAGAGAAAAATGAAAAATCTGTATTGGGCAAGGTATATATGAGCGAGTATGTAAGCGTTCGTATTTCATGGAGTTAAAGTAGACAAACATTGGAATGAGTAATGAGTGTAATTTGGTAAAGATTTTGATAAATAATTTGGAAAAACAGATAAAAGAGAAAGAGATAATAGCAAATACGTTGTTTGATATAGGCTAGAGTGTAATAATTAAATCTGAAATCCTTAATCACCTCGTATATCTTTAAACTTCAATAGAGATTAATTATTTTCCTTAATAACGTTAACCTTAACAAGATTCAAAGCAAAGATAGCCATAATCAGCTCAGCAGAATCTGATTGCTAATTCTTTTGCTTCTCAAATAGTATTTTCTAACAACAAAACTTCTAATGCTGTTTCAATCTGAATCACCTTGAATTGAAAGAAAAAAGAATCACTAGGTAATTTCTTCGATACACTTCCACAATTTGAATATTTTAGCACTTTCCTCAGCAATTTTCGCAGAAACTCGGTTAAATAATGAAGAAAAATCAGTTCAGATACCATTATATTGATATATAGATATGAACCCTATCTATATTTACTCAGCTAAAGGAGACAGATTATAGCTTTGAATTGATAAATTATTGGTTTTCACCAGCAACACCAACGATAAATATCATAAAAACACAATAATTCACCTATAAATCTTAAAGCCAACTCTTATCAACTCTGATAAAGACAACTTATAAATCTGTTCATAGTCGAAATATACCAATCATTAATAATCATTATTGCAAAAATGACATCAAATCAGCCGCATTCAGCATATTATATCCAGCCTCCTGCTGATTCTCTGCAGGCTTCTGGTAATTATCACTCTCAAACCCTTTTGTGGCGTTTTGGGCCATGGCTTGGCGACCTGCCTCCCTCTTCTGCTTGGCCATTCTGCTGTTATCATCAACGCTCGCGGTACTCATGTACCCCATCATCATTTGATGATTCATTCCCAGATACTCTTCAGCGCCAGACTCAATCCCCCAGTTTCCAATATACCTTGGCACGTCGGATTTCTCTCCATCAGTTTCATACGCTAACTTTTGATTCGCATTGCGATTCTTCCCTTGACCCATGCCCATAGTCTGCTGGTTCGAAGCAAACATTGTATTTTGAGCGAAACCTTGAAAAATTTACATAAAGGGTCTTATATATTTGAAATTACTTGGTTCTTTTGTTGGTGTAGGGGATCTGTTACCCTTAGCCGCGTTAAGCACTTCTCGGATCATCTCCTCATCGTCATCTCTGTTTTCGTTTTGTGGTTCGGTTTCTATTTCGAGTTTCTGAGGGAGTTCCAGAGTTGGTGTCCTGAGTTCTTCAGCGCCATGTGCAAATCTGCAGGTATCGCCCTTCGCACAGTTTCCATTGGTAAATGCTCTGCAAATAGCTGTCTTATAGTATTGATCTGTGAATCGAAGCTCTTTTTCACCGTGAGCATAAGAGCATTTTTCGCCGAGACTGCAATGACCTTTCATGAATTGGAAGCAAAGCTTTGTTTTCTTAAGACTCGGCATCTCTCTTAGCTCTTTCTGTGAATGAGCGAAATAGCAGCCGTCTCCCCTGCTACAAGTGCCCTTTTACAAAGTCATGATTCAAAAAAAAAAGCGGTTTAAAAAAATTATGTCACTGCGATGTAGTAAGGGCAGATTCTTGTCTTGTAGAAGTTGAGCGGATTCAAAAACGCTGTGAAAGATCAGCAGAGCCAATTACTCAGAGTTTACTTCTGCCTTTATCATTAATGACAGCTTTATTTGCTTGTGATCTGTCTTTGACCTTTCTGGTGGCAATGGCGCTCAGTACGACCTGGTTGGTGCCTTTCTTTTCGATTTTCTTTGAGTTTGTGAAAAGCCCAGGTGCGGTTCTCATGGGGCTGACGCTTCTATCGCCTGGAAGAGAAATGATGAGTGTGAATGAAGATTATATGATGGTGATACCTCTTGGATTTCTGTTGTTGTTTCCTTTCTGTGGTCTTCTTTTATTGAAGCCTTGACCTTTGGGGCCAAATTTCTTTGGACCACCTCTTGCGTTGAAAGGATTTGAGAAACTGCGGCTATCCTCCATTATTGATTTGAATTTTTGATTCGATGTTAATTTTCTCTAAATATTAAATGCGGGTATCCTTGGCAAATTTGAATTTGATAACTCCGCTCGATTATAAGTAAAAACAACAACACTCACCTTGTGATTGAGTAAAGAAAGAAGAAGGTTAGTGGAGCCAATATAGTGGATTAATTGTTAGTTTGATATGGATATGCCTTTGATGATGGATGTAATCTTTCATTATTCAAGAAGCTAATCTCTCCTTTCCTTCCCAATGAAAAGTTGGTAAAAACGGGAAATATGGCAAGAAGGATAAATAGAGGTTTAAAATATTCGGAGTATTCCATAATTATGATTAAGCTAATAAAAGTTGAAGAAATAAGAACGATTTGATCACTTCAAGAACCTTTTTGTAAAGTTTAGCCTTGAAAAAATTACTATAGCACAAAAAAATTTCCATTGCATATTCGGTATCTAACATATATAACTTAATCCAGATATGTTTTTTCCTTCAAGGTGAATTAATCCAACAACCGAACGTGAGTCATAAATACTAGCAAGTGAAGTCTCAAGAGAACAAGGAAAAACTCCCGCAAAATTCGAATTCATAATTTTAAAAGGGATTTTTTTGGCAGCTACTTTATGATCAAATATCAAAGACATTCTTTACTACTATCACTAAATAATTACCCAAAAATAATAATTCAATCTGATCTTACAACTGGGCTCCATCGAAGAATGAATCATTTAAGAATAAAGAGCTATAGACTCAGAATATCAAAACTATCTCGAAAAAGGCATATACAAGTGCTATGTTATTATTGCAAAAAACGCAACATAAATTATTAGGAATGAAACCAGCGACCTGAATTCACAAATCTTGAATGTTATAACCAACACATGTAAAAGGCTAGCTTTCTAAACGCATGACAATTCCTATTTTATTATATTTTTTCTCACAATATTACAGGAAATATATTCCTTAATAAACGAAAAGATAATTTAAAAATTGGCACACTTTTTGGTAATTTCGATCCGAATCCAGTACTCCTATTTTTTCTCACTTAATTCCTCACCTTCTATCATAGGAAACATGAAGCCCAACTCAGATTCCGAACCACAAAACCACGACCCTCAATTTCACTTTGTTGCCGAGAAAGCAGGAATGGCCTCTATGGATCGAGAAAAAGTCAACAAAATCGTTGCTGAAGCGTCTCGCGACTCCGAATTTTATAAGCGTCAGCTCGAGAAGAAGATCCGAAATGACGAAAAAATAGCTCAAATGAAAGAAAAACTTGAAACTTATAAAAACGATCCTCAGATAATGGAGGCCGCTCAGCAAATCGTCAGCAAAAAGATCGCTCAATTTGAAAAAGAACGCAGAATGGACAGAACTTGGGTCTATTTTGACATGGATATGTTTTATGCGGCCGTTGAAATTCGTGATAGACCCGAACTCCAAGATAAGCCTGTTGCTGTGGGCGGCATGGCTATGATTTCCACAGCAAATTACATTGCTCGAAAATACGGAGTTCGATCCGCCATGCCGGGTTTCATCGCGAAAAAACTCTGTCCGGATCTAGTATTGATCGATCACAATTTCAAAAAATATAAGGAGACTTCAGATCTCTTCAAATCCTTCCTCGTGAAGTATGATCCTGAGTACGAATCCATGGGACTGGACGAGGCGAACTTGGATATTACAGACTATTTAAAGCGAGAAAACATCACTGATCCGGATAAGATCTTCGAGTTATGTGATTCACTTCGTTTAGAAATCAATGCGGCGACTCGGGTGACGGTGAGTGGTGGAATCGGGCCGAATAAGATGCTTGCGAAGATGTGTTCAGAGATGAATAAGCCAAATGGGCTGTTTATGCTGAAGAACACAAGAGAGGAGGTATTGGAGTTTTTAGCAAACAAAAATATTAGGAAAATACCCTTTATTGGCAACACCACGGAGCAGCTGCTTAGAGGCCTCGGTATTGAGACTTGCGCTGATATTCTAAACAGATTGGTGGATATCCATCTAGTTTTCACGGAAAACGCGTTTGATTTCCTTGCAACTTCAGCTCTAGGAATTTCCCGTTGCGTGCATGAAGTGAGAGAGGAAAGAAAGAGTATGAGCGTGTCACGCACGTTCAAGGCGATCGCGAAGCAGGTGGACATGGAGAAAAAAATAGCTGAGCTAGCTGAGATGCTGGCGGATGATCTCCAGGACGAAAAGAAGCTGACAAAGCACTTGACGCTTATTATCAAAACAGCGAAATTCAAGCAGACTCAGAAAGCTATCATGCTAGATCGTTATGTTGGAGACAAAGACAACATTGCGAATTTCTGTATTAAATTGCTCAGAGAACAGTGGCCTGTGGAACCCGTACGGCTGCTGGGAATCAGCGCGAAGAATTTAATCAATGAACGAGATTATTCCTCTGCCATTGAAAAATATTTCAAACCGGTAACGAAGAAAAAATTGGATGATGCCAACGGTTTGAAAGAAGAGAACTTACCTCGAAGCCTGGAAAATATCGATGAAATTTTAGAAAGTGAAGATAGATCGATACGCGAAATCCTCAAAGGAGAGCCCAAACCCTCTCGCAAAGCCAAAGCCGACGAGAACCAAAATCCAAATGAACAGATGGATGAAGAGAATTTTTCTGACATTGATTTCGGAGAAATAGAGGAGAATTTTTCAAACGAAAACGACCAAATGATGGTCCACGAAGAGACAAGTCGTAAGGAACCGCTTCAAAATGAGGCTGCGCGCTTCGAAGACGAGAAGACGAAAGATAGTTTCAAATCTGAGGAAGCGAGCTGTCCTCTGTGTGGATTAAGATTCGAGTTTGGGTGGAATTCTACAAGAATAAATAATCATATCGACAGGTGCCTCCAAGGGATTCATGAAGACCCGCCCTCAGGTACACCACGAAAAGATCAGCGTATAAGCGGAGGAACGAAAGCCGCGTCGACTACTTCTCGGAAGGCTGAAGATCCTACATCGAAATCTAAGAAGGTGCAGAAGGCTCCCGATACTAAAACTTTGAAGATTGATGCATTTTTATTTAAGAAATAGTTTAGCTCTTCTATCTGAATGACGATGGTATTGCACCGTTTAGTATGTTGTATTAGCGAATGTAGTTTCATGAGGTGTGCTGATGAGCTGTATTATCTGAATGAGAATAGTTGTCTTTATAGAGGTTTCTTTGAACGCTATCAAGGAAACTTAGTCTCATTTATAAGTTCTTAATTTCAAAAAGAATTCTAAACAATTCCGCGAAGTTCCTGTTTGATGTATATTTAAAATTATTGCGGCAGCGAATTCTTTTTAATTTGGACTTCGAAGGACCAAACAACGTCAATGATTTTTGAGGGTCAAAATACTGCTGCCTTCGGGCTCTATCAAGGTGACCCAACTCAGGTATTATTCACTAATCAGACAAAGATATTGAACTGTGTATATAATTTGTTATTAGATGCAAACTGATAGAGACAAAGCGAATATTCTCCAAAGCAATAAACAAAACATCCCAACATTAAATAGACAACCCAGTTTACTCACGAACCTAAAGGCTGAATACAAGAAAACTCTGGCGCGTCGCTCGCAAAATCAACCTTCCCGCCCGAATGACCTTCCTGTTTTAACAATCAGCAATGAAATGATCGATGGAACTTTCATGACTCAAGCTTCAGGACAGCCTCAAGCCCAGGCCAAGCTCTGTGAAAACAAGAGAAATTTATCGCCTTGTTTGTATCCCAACTATCCAAAGAGTGACTCAAATGCGTGCCCTCATAAACAAATTGTAAGGTACCGCTGCAAATACTGCAAAGACTGTGGAGCTTTCTTACCAAAAGTAAATTAGCCCAGCTTATTCACCTAAATTGACCTCCTTTTTCGCTTTGGCAGGGAAATAGCGAAACTTTACGAGAGGCAAGGTGCAAGCAAAAGCTGGGTCTAAATCCTGACCGAGTACTGTCTTTGATGCTAAAATCGCAGAAGAAGAATCGATACTACGATCCTAATGCAAAACATCTAAAGGTGAGGGACTTAACTTTAAGATCCATAAAGGCAATTAATTACTTCTACTTGTAGGAGAGAAAGGCACTCGTTAAATGGATCTGTGAGCTTGGACGGTTTATGAAATACAGTAGTGACACGGTCCATGTGGCTGTGTCATATCTTGACAGTGTGCTGCTGCAGCTTGAAATCCCTCAAAACAAATACCAGTTGGTCGCATTGGTCTGCACCTACCTTGCTGGTTTGGAATTTTGTTGCTTTCCGTCTCTAACCTGCGATATCATAGGGAAATTCAATGAAACAGACTCAAAATCATTGAGAATGAAAGATATTTACGATTTCACGAAAGGGGCTTACCCTCTGGAACTGCTCGAAAAAACTGAATTACTTGTCCTCGAGCTGCTTCAATGGAATATCCGCACTGTGACACCTCCGCAATTTTTAGAATTGTTCCTCGAGAGAGGAATTGCCTTCAGCACAGATAACTCAGCAAAAATCAATATAGGGGAAAGTCTGCTCAGGTACATGAGAAAAGCAGCAAAATTCATCATAAATGCCACCCTTTCGATATATTCATTCAATAGATTCGATTCTCACATAGTTGCATGTGCAGGCATCGCTGTGGTTCGCAAATTCGCGGGATTGACTCAGGTTTGGAATGAGCAATTAACTGAATTGACCACGGCTACTTGGGAGCAAATCGAGGTTTGTTTCAAGGAATTAATGCAGGTCTGCCAGACGTTATGTCCGCAAATCGCTCGAAAGTTTTTCCAGAGCGTGAGTTCTTGCAAAATTCAGCCGGGAGCAAGTAACTGCTTCAAGATGGAAGATATGCTTATTGAAGAGGAGAGGATTCAACGTTTCAATAGTCAGAAAATGCTAATAGAAGAGGAGAGTGAAGTTATCGATAAATCAGCTGAAAATCTGCAGTTTCAGCTAAATTTCTATGACAACGGCCAAAACAGTGCTCATCAGGGTGCTCATTTTGGTCATGACATGCTAATAGAGACTCTTTCGCAGAAGGAACTGGCTTATTCCAACAATAATTTCAATATCAGCGAGAAATGTTGTCAAAACCCTCCATTCAGTAATCTTGGCTTCAGTATGAGAGATTATTTCCAAATGTCTCGGACACCAGAGGACGTGGAAAATTTTTAT
>ENA-UOUE01000121-UOUE01000121.1-compost-metagenome-genome-assembly--contig:-NODE-121-length-59718-cov-16.753207_pt1 | contig 59718 bp, 36 predicted proteins | sample MGYA00238146_ERZ747223 | MGnify/ENA primary metagenome ERZ747223 (study PRJEB28781, sample SAMN06268865) | compost metagenome | isolation source: single cell | place: USA: California, Emeryville, Joint... | reverse complement strand
GTAAATAAATTCACGTGGAAATTCTCAGAGCTCAAAGACGATAATCTCAGCCAATATGTTTAAGCTTTTTAATTGTTTGGAATTTAAACAATTTATTAAATTAGGTATTCTGAAATCGTCTTTCGAACACGGAACAATCCAGCGTTGTTCGTAACATGATATAAATCAGTTAGACATCTTACAATAGTTTGCTTAGAGCCAGCTTCACAAAAAATCAATCAACGCTGTCGAATCTGGATGTTAATGTCTAAGACAGCTTGGCTACCACGTTTCGTTGACAATTTGACTAAAATAACTGATAATGCTAAATTACTATGGTACGTGATAAGAATTGATATAAAGAGTGGTAGCAATTTCTTAACCGACTTTTTACTAAAAGACGATAAAGCCCCTTGTGTTTAGGTTTTTATATTACAGCAAATCTGTACGGAAAGAATAAATATCATACTATTTGCGAAATTATGTGTTGAAGTGCCTTCATTTATGCATTGCTAGAAGCAACTTAACATCAGGCTTTCGGATCAAGCGAAGAAGACAACTAATTCGATAATTGTAAAAAATTTAATCTCTACTTTATTTGGGTCGCTTAGAAAGCGATTAAATTATTGGTATATATTCAAAACTCTCAAAAGTCATTCCAATTTCCAGCGCAAGCAAAATTAGGATACTCAATTTCTTTTTTTTTTATAATTGACATTAATACCGCGATTTTTTGTTTAATATCATGGAACAAAGCTTACAGAAAATCGTCAAGTCTCGTAAGAAATACAAGTCCAATTTTCTTGAAAACCTCTATTCAATGCTCGAGGTAACTGTTCTAACCTTTCACCTCTGTTATTATAAAATTTTGTTTTACCAAGTATAACTCACATCCGAATATTATTTGCTGGAGCAACGATGGCACCTACTTTAAAATTCTCGATCCGAAATCTTTTTCAGATCTCGTGCTGCCTAAGTACTATAAGCACAACAACCTCAGCTCTTTCATTCGACAGGTAATTCAATCCGTTTCCAAGAAAATTCATCTCCAACTTATGCAGCTAAGTTTTTATAATTTCAGAAAGACATACCAAGAATATGATGTTTGCACTATGTGCCACATGCACCCTCTTTTCCAGCGAGGGCGCCAGTAACTAAAACTTTATCACTCCCATAATTTAATCTATTAGTGATCTGCTTGAAAAGATTCATCGCAGCGGGCAGGAAAGTAAACAGACGCCAGAAGTAATTGAACTATCTGATGCAGACCCCGAAATCGAAGAGAGATTTGAAGTAGAGGTTGTCTTGTGAGTATCATCATTTTATAATGTGTTTTTTGTGAAATTAGAAAAAAAAGCTTCGAAAGGTTCCAGACCCAAAACCGATCGAAAGTGAGAAATCAACCACACCTGATAAAAATTTAATCGATTCTTTTAGCAGCGAAATGATCCAAATGAAGTAAAAAATTTATTCGAGAATTAAATCGATCTTTTTCTGCTTCTATTAGAAAGAAAGCCCGCCTTTTTTTGCAGGATTTTATACCCGGTTTAAGTCAGCAATCGAACCCGATTACTGCTTCAAATACAACTCCACAGAAGGAAAGCAGCTCCGCTAATTTATATACAGTAATAAGAGCTCTCAGCTATTCTGATATTTTCTTAGGAATACCTCGCTTTTAGTAAGAAAGTGAAGAATTTCTTGGAGTTCGACAAGATTGACAAATTATACGAGAAAAAGAACTAGTTGTCCTGTCTAAAGTATATAAGACATACTAATTTAAATAAGAACCTTAATTCCTCGCTTCGAGCTACACATATAGACTTAAAGGCAATCATACATATGTATCCTTTAAGAATGTTTTGAGTTGTGATTACCTAATGAAGGGTATATTTTATGATATAGTCATTTCATACTCCAATCGCAGAGAAAAGGCTGATTGAGCATTTTTTCAAAGAACTGTTTCTAAGTATCTCGTTGTGTCAAATGTGATTTTCTCGATAATGTATAAAACATGTCTCACCATCTGACTCAAAGAACTTCAAGCCAGTCAAATATGTTCTCATTTGCTTTCGACGCATATTATGCAGATTTGAACATCATTTTGAGAAATCAAATCGTTTTAACTCATTGAAGCTTAGTCGCAGCTGAAAACTAATCATGTAATAGTTTACCTCCGTTCTAATCAATGATTGAAAAATTTATACATTTTGACGTGTATGAATTAAGTTCCGCTACCACTCAACTACGAAAAACGATTAATAGCCCTGATTCATTAATTCATGGAGTATGAAAGAGGTAACAAGACTTTTTCTTGTGGAGCAGCAATTACATTTTCCAGAACTCTCAGGCACTAAATTATTTGCGAGCAACAGTTTCTCTTCTTTTTCATACTTCATAATGTTAACCTTAGGACCCTAAATTTCAAGGCAACAATGGTAGAGACTTCGTTCCTTCTATCAAGCTGAAACCAAAAAATATATCACCAGAAATTGATCTATCACTCACCATAAAATTAATCCATTGAACTCAAGCTTGTATCTCCCGATATTTTCCATGATTCTAAAATTCTGTTGACGTTATTGGTATCATTTCAATTGATGCTGACTGTTCTCTTTGTAGGTTTCAACTCGTTTGTCATTAGGTGGTGAGTGCATGTAGTCAGTTATACTCTGATTTATAAATCCTACTGAAAGTACTTTCTCCCAGGCGATACGCATATCTGCATGAATCCAAGGCTATTTCTCAAAACCAAAGTGGATTACGCTAATTTGCTATGATTTATGAAATTCAATGTGATTTCGCTTTGATTTCGGGTAATTCAAAGACGATTTCTGTTTTTTTTTTTGAGGAAAAGAGAGCGAATTTAGTAATCAAACAGGGCTCTTTGTGTAATGGAAGCATTGCTGCGACTCAGGAGCACTCTCGATTTATGTGTACGAGCTCCGATTTGTGTTTTGCTATGTTCAGACTATAATATATTGCTTTATCTGAGGTAGAATCACCACTGGCTCGTTTTGAAAGTATAGGGCCCTGAGAATAAGGCATTTTGGGTTCCTACTTCAGGTTAGAGCCACCGAATAATTAATATTTCGTGAGGAACGGTAAAGGGTCAAAAACATCATGGGTTTGTACATAAAAGTACTCTGAAAATTAAAAAGTTAATTGATCCGCCTTCACTGACAATTAAATGATTAATCAATCTATCTGATTAAGGCTTTGCAGATATTTCATTATTTGAATCTCGTTAAAGAACTAAATTGTATTCCTTTAAACATTCATTCAAAGGTTTGAAATGAATCTCGCTCATAATTTCATAACACTCAGCTACAAGTTTAAAATCCACTTTTGTTACTCCCTTCAGTTACTCCTTTTATTTACCATAAAAAGGATCTTAGGGGATTCTATTGTAATTTTCTATCTACTCTTAGAGTTGCTTTCAAACTCAATTGATTATAAAAGAACCCGTTGGTTAGTTAACCGAACACCAGGCAACTGAATGCACTCCTTCTAAAACATTGAATTAAAACAAGAAGGCAAGAAATTCAAAGATACTCTTATCTTGAGTGATAGTCCTCTGAGAAACTTTCCTCGCATCAAAATCAATCAAATAGGTGTAACTATCCACTCCTCCTGCCGCGATAAACTTTCCACCAGGACTCCATTTCGAAACATTCAGTGATTCTATACTCCCAATCAATGTCTTTAAAGATAACGATATGATTTAAGTACTCGCAGCAGTGTCAGTTGAGATTTGGAATGCAATTTTCTCCATCCTCTGATCATAAATTTTGACAAACCCGTCGCAGGCACATGCAAGCAACTGTCCATCATTTCTCCAATCAATCCAACTACAGACTACACAACCATCAACGAATGAAATATTTAAACTTTTTTTTTTTCAAAGCAAAGAAGAATATGACCTCATCTCATTTCACAAAAGAGAAAAAGGAGAGACTAGACCAAAATCATATATTTTATTATTGTTACCTTGTGTTCCAAGTCCTAAAGGGGTTTTAAGTATTGGTTCCCCTTTTTCCAAGTCAAGCACGGACAGCTTGTCAAATCCTTATTTCAAGGCGGCAATGCTACTTCCTTCGATAGGGTTACATTTGCATCTATGCATCCAAGTCGATCTTTTCGCTAATATTAGATATATCGTTATTATTCGAATGATTAGTTAAGTTACATCTTTGACTACTGCTAAAATAAATTTCTCCTGTCTCTATGTTCGAAAAAACATAGATACCATTTTCTGCTATCGTCATGACTCGACTTCCTTACGCTGTGAAATCAATTCCTTGAATCCAAGCTTCAGTTATCTTAGTTGAATAAAACACAAAGAGAGTCTCATTTACAGTCATGGCGATCGATCCATTTCACTTTTTTGATAAGGTCACCACCAGGCATCTCGAATAAGTGATAAGCAATATTTTGTTTGATAGATGCGATTGCAAAGAGCTTCCTTCTTGCGATGTAGGCGAAATCTGCACCTGCACTTACATCTATTAAAAGAACAACAAATTTCTAAGAAAACCGAACCAATGCAAGATTTTTGTTAATTACCGCCTTTGATCTCTGGGTAAGTGAATGTCGTTTTAGTGGTTTTTGAGTCAAAAAGAATGAATTTCGTTATTTGTCCAGGATTTTTGTGTATGGATACCAATTGACGCGATTCAGGTATACTTTCAAGGAATGTAAAACATTCTGATGTTTGAATAAAAGACTTTGCTTGATGAGGAATGTAGAGTTACTGCTTCCGTTTGAAAGTTCTGTTCCTTGGAAGTCAGGAACCCGTTTTTTGGGCCTCAGACGATAACCTCCGATTAAATTACTTTCTGCTGAGCACCAAAAAAGAGCCAAATCACCAGAGTTCAGCGGTTCCATAATTTTTTAAGAAAATTAAGTTTTCTAAGAATAATATCTGCAATGGTAATTGAATATCCAATTGATTCAGAAGAAAATCAATGTAACAAGTATCAGTCACATTGATCAAAAGTGAAAATTAGATCGAGTATCGGAGCAGAAGGGCTCTGGATCACACGGGTAATCAATTTTACTCTGGTCAACGATTGCTTTTGTCTGATTATATTGAGAATTCCATTCAATTCTTCGCTTTGATAGCATAAGTGACAGAATTCCAGATTACAAGTCACCATTTTGACTTGACTTTGTAGATTATTATTCAGAGAGGGTTGAGCATCACACTGACAGAGATTCAAATCTTAGCAAAATACAAAAAATCATGTCAGTATAGTGTTGAAGTACCAAGACTTTGGATAATTAGAATACAATCATGTTTGTGCCTCTTTCTTTTAGTGTGGGTGTGATAGGAATGCCAAGAGAAAGTTCTCGATGCTTATTTGCACGCATTTGTTGGTTTAATTTTTATATTTCTGCAAGGCTACTACGAAAAAAGATTCCTCGGGTATATCATTACATTTTGCGCCCAGTCGGGTGATCAAACATCGTTAGAATATTATATATTGAGTTGGTTTTTGAAAGAGTGATAGAGACCAGATGATTGAACAACGGTACACTTTTGTCATATTTGGTTACTAATTTATCAATATTCAACAAAAATGCCTTCAGACCGCGTGGAACTAAATTCCAAACATTAGCACAGAAAATTGCTCTCAATATCCCCTTGTCTTCGCTATTTTCTCAGGAGAAAGATTTGATCAATGGCCAAATATCGAATTCATACATTACGAGATTATCTCTCGAGAACCAGTTTATCTTCAACCGCTGACGAATACTCGAAGATAACTTTTCTCGCCTCGTTCTTTGAGATTTTTCTCTTAGATAGCTGGATTTATAACTTTGATGATTTCCATAGCAGGCCACACCCGCTACCTAATATTGTAGCTAGGAATTCTGTGCCGTATTCAAGACAGAAAATACGTCGCATACGCCACTAACTCCTCTGAGAGTGGGTTGACTTAAAATATCAAAAATAGCATGACTTGAATTAAAATAGAACAATTAATTTTCACACTCAAACTAACTCGAGCGTTTTCTTGAGTATAAATTACTTTTATTTCACACTTTTCTCCAGTTCGGAAAATGAAAGGTAATTTTCCCTCAATAGACTTTCCAATAATTGCATCCTTTTAGACGAGGTTCTTATGAATATGTTGGCTGGAGCCCTTTCTGGATGTACTGCAGTAACAATCAGCAATCCTTTCGACCATGCGAAAGTCCGATTGCAGCTTCAAGGCGAACTTATGAAAAAGGGCAACTACGAAGTGTTTTTCAAGAACTCTTTCGACTGCATCTACAAAATCGCAAAGTATGAGGGACTGCGTGTCGTTCAAAAAGGTCTTTTTGCGGCCTATGGCTATCATATACTGATGAATGGCTCAAGGTTGGGCACCTATGAGACCGTCAAGAATCTGATCCAACGTCACACTTCATTCAAGCAAAACACCTCCTCTTTGAATCTGGTCATCGGACTGATCACTGGATTTTTCGCTGGAACGATTTCCATTCCATTCCAAATCATCAAGGTCCGTTTACAGTCTGATCATCCCCATCAGCAAGGCGCTCGTCACAATTATAAAGGCGTTATCGACGCCTTTAGAAAAATTCTCGCGAAGGAAGGAATCAAAGGGTTAACACACGGAGTCACAATTTGGCCATTCGCGCTCGCACTGGCCTCTGGAGTTCAGTTGACCACCTATGACTTCTATAAGCATGAGCTTATAGACAATTTCGGGTTCTCGAATACATATACAACCCACATGATCTGTGCGGCTACTGCCGGATTTACAGTTCCTCTCGTTTGCAATCCTATGGATACGGTTGCAACGAGACTGCTGAACCAGAAATGGGAAAAAGGTCATGGTGCAACCTATAATGGTATCATCGATTGTCTTGTGAAGACAGCACGCTCTGAGGGATTCACTGGGTTGTATAAAGGTACAACAGGTTACTTGAGTAGGCAAGTGCCTCATGGACTGGTAACGCTGGTTGCCTTTGAGTTCTACAAGCGCAAGGTGAGACAGGTGTTCAGTCCAAAGATGGAAATTTAGATAGGGTAGTTTGAAAAATTGAAGTATTGATGATATAGACGAGAAAATTAGGCTATTTAACGTCATTCAAATTTACATACATAATCAAAGTTTAAATTTCCACATAGAATTTTCTGAGCCTTGAGCTAATATCTTAGCGTCAGCTAGTATAGCGTATTAGGTAAGATTTTCGATGAGCATTGGTTTCATGTGAGCAATAATTTACATACTACTTTTTGAATACATAACTTTACTTCATTGTAGAATTGAAAGTTTCAATGATCTCTGCTCACAATTTTGATTCAAAAAGTGTCTTTTCGAGTGTTTTTATCTGAAGAATTGTTCAGCGAAGGTATATTCAATCGAAAAATATGAAAACATCATGCAATTAGACAGCTATTTCGATGTTGAAGCTTGCTTCAATGAACCAAACAGACTTTGTCCTTAACATCATTTTAGGACCAAAGAATGTTGAGAAAACCTACCTTATTTTCTATCTACCCCAGCAATGAGTGAACGGACAAATGGATCCTGTTTGCAACAAGTTTATTCCGTGTTTTTGCCATTTCTTAGCTTGATCATTGAGAAGGCATCATTTCTTTGAGAAAAATTAAAGAGGGTAATTTCGTGTTATGGTTCAATCACAAGCAGAGGTTTCGATTTTTTACCGACGCGAACGTAATAATTCTTATGATGCAGTAGAACGTCAAAGCAGCTGAAAACGAGATATTTTTCATAGTCAATTGCAAATTTGTTAAATTATGCATCTATAAGAAGCAGAACAAGGCGAGCTCTACTTTAAAATTAAAAAAATAGAAAAACACTCAAAGTACGAAATTCCAGGTGTTCAAATAGCTCGTCTTAAAATTTATTTAAGTATAGAATCTGCAGGAGTCAGAGAAAATCAAATGGACCATATATTCACAAAAAACACCACGAAAAAACTCAAGGGCCTACTTTACCAAAAAGCCAGGCAACATCTGGAATATTCTGACTACATTAAACTCAAATATTCAAACAAAACGCTCTTTGTTACCCTCACAGCAACAGCTTTTTCGATAATCCTTTTATACGCACTCTATCATGTGGAATTTACTTTCATTATCTTCCTATTAGCTCTGGTATGCGTCTCAAGCCTCATAGCCTGTCTGCTTTATGGCTATTACGATCTCCTAAACCTTCTATTATTCATCGTTGTCACCGTTTTTCCTCTCGGATTTTCTCTCTCAGTTCATTACTGGACGCTCGTTCCTCTCTTAAAGCTGATGCTATCAGCTATATATCTCTTCATCGCTCCGAACATATGGGCCGCGGTAATACAATTGTGCGTGTCAGGGCTGCTATGTAGAGGGCAAGCTACCTCTAATTGGGGTGAGAACATCGAACGCATCAGAGTAGAAAGTCTCATAAAACTCTACGAAAGCATCATCAATTCAAGTTTCATTAATCTCGTTTTGTTGCTGGTGCTGGTATTCTTTCTGAGGCATACCCTATTGCATTTTATGCACAAGATCGCTGTGCTTTCAGCAAAGGTGAAGGAGCTTAGTCAGAATCTAGAATCCCTGCATGAGGTTAAAGAGCAGCTGGATATCGCCAATGAGACGAGGGAAATTTTCCTGCAAAATTTTTCTCATGAAATGAATAACGCGATGAATGGGCTTCTTGGGGCGATTCGATTAGCAAAAGAAGAAAGCAAAAGCAGCCCGATCTATAAGAACCTCTCCTGTGCAGAGGCCTGCGCTGAAGTAATCAACACGTTCTCTTCAAACGTGATCGATGCGCCGAAGATCAACACAAAAGAGTTCAATTTATGCCTTGAACTCAACTCCTCTTCGATTTTCTTCAGACAAACTTGGAATATCATCCGAGAGCTCATCCGAAATAAAAATCTAAATGGTTTTCTTAAAATCTCCAAGCGCGTTCCTCAGATGCTGCAGTTTGACAGTCGGCGATTGAAGCAGGTTTTTCTGAATCTGGCCATAAATGCTATCAAATACACTCAAAAAGGGCAAATTTATTTCGTAATAGAATGGATTGATCACCTCTCGAATAAACGGGCTCAATCAGCGAAATACGAGGCTGACGAGCCGGTAACCTCACGAAATCGCAACATGATTCAGGAAGGAGGGGTAGGAGTCCTCGCGGCTGCTCCCAGCTCAAATTTCCTGGCAGAACGCATCCAAGAAACGTCGAATTGCACGGTGATTCAGATTCGAACTGAGAAAGCTCCAACTTCCGTGCATGACTACTATTTCTTGGATCTCTCGAAAACTACATGGGATTCTGGCGAGACCTTTGAAAGAAACCCCGCTCGGGCGACCAGTGGCATGCTGAAATTCCTCATATTTGACACAGGAAGCGGCATGGACGCAGAGGACGTCGAAAATTTGCTAGAGGGGTATCCGAAGATCAGTTCCCAAAAAGAAAAGAACAGGAGAATCGAATCGAACCTTGGACTCTGGGTCTCGTACGAGCTGATATCGAAGATGAGAGGATCGATAAAGGTCAAAGCGATTCCTGATGTCGGGTCCGTGTTCGACGTGCAGATTCCGCTGATGATCCCAGGTGATCAGATGCAAGGAAGCCAAAACTATCCAAGAAAAGCTTTTATACGTGGGGGTCAGCGGACAAGCACGAACGCCTATATATATTCCCAGACAGCAGATCCGATGCCAGTGTTCCGAAAGAAAAAAGTGCTCATTGTCGATGATGATTTCTTTAACATTGAATTCATGTCGAGTTTCCTCGTCAAATTAGGAAGAGAGTGTTTGATTGCCAACGATGGAGAAGAGGCGTTGGATCTCTTTGTCAAAGAGCAAAAAGAAATTGGTTTGGTGCTAACTGATAACTCTATGCCTAAAATGAACGGGACGGAGCTAGTGAAAAGGATAAGGAAACAAGCAGAAACAACGGGAAGTGTTTGTCCTGCGATGTATCTTATTACTGCGGATGCAATGGGTCTTCCAGATGCAGAAACGCAAAGGGAGCTGATGATAATGGAAGTGATCACGAAACCAATTAATTTCGAGAAGCTGTCGCGGATATTGGAGAGGTATTAGGTGTTTACAGGTCTATGTATATTTATTTTTTTGTGATTGTAAATTTGTGAAGAAATTTTCATGACAGTTTTAATGCCGAGAAATAGATTATTTGATGTGATGATATGTATAAACATTTAATGAACAAAAATGAGTTTGATTAGCAATAGAATTAGGAAGCTTGGAAGGTGTTTGCATTTATTATTTATGGAACTACTAAATGGAAAAATCTGTAAATTTCTTTTGTTCACGAATAATTCTCTGAACTTTTATGCTTTTTCAAAGTGAATTTAGCTATTAGATTGGCAAAACAAAGAATTGGATTCTCTATTTGATGTGGGAGTGGCTTTCAGCTGGTTTTTTTTGGTGTTCTTAAATAGTCTTTGTAAATTATATTGGAAAAATTGATTTTGGATGCTTTAAATCATTTAGTTCTTGATATCTGAAAGAGAGAGTTGGAGGAAAAAAAATTGGATAAATTTCATAGTTTTTTAAAGCTCGTACAACTAAATCGAAAAGTGAGTCCGTCTAGTAGAACCCTCATAGAACTGTCTCAAATAAGAAGTAAATTTTTGATAGTGATTCCAAATAAGGCTTTCCATTCCACACTAATGATGTTAAACCTTGAAAAAATCCATTTTCTGAGGAGTTTTCTTCCATTTCACAGACGATATTCTTCTGGAAATTCACAAGTACATATATAAGTCCATTTCGAGGGAAAAAAAAAAACTTTTGCGCGCCTTTCTTCGTAAAATCATTAAAATATGCTAATATTCTGTTGCACCGTACTAAACTAGCCCTAATTGGCTTAACCTCGAGAGCTATTTGAGTCAGAATGGAAGTATAAGTGAGTTTCTTATATTCATTTTTGTTTAGTTAAGCTTATCTTTGTGGACTCATAGGTCACATATTAACGGGCTTTTTCATATGTAAATGCGTAAAATATGTAGAAACCACAGGGCCAGAACTTAATTTGACTCTATGAGTCGGTACGTACGACTTTCATATTTAATAAGTGTTGCAAGTACCCTTGGATTGAGCCAAAGCAAGGCATTCATCACCAGTGGCGCAGGTTGTGTCAGCGAGGATGCAAGACTTCATGATCTTGTTGTGAGCACCCATCCATGGAGCATCCCAGACTTCAACATAGTAGAGGTTGGTAGCGTGCTTGAAGGTGAAGGATTTCTTGATTCCATTAACGACTTGGGAAGTTCTCTTGAGCATTTGTGGAACGGCGTCCAAGGTGACAGAGAGGGTTGGGTGTTGAACGTTCATGAATTCGACGGTTTTCAAGAGGACTTGAGCGGTGTCAGAATCAATGGCAGTTGGGTCGACATCGACGATGCCACCGACTGGGACTCCTATGAAAAGTTAAACGATTCAGTTTGCTGCAATTAGGAAAGGTTTGTTACTGGCGCTGGCAACAGCGAGGGTAAGAGCGAGAGCGATAAGGAAGGTTCTCATGTAAAGTTTTTCGGAATTATTGGAATTATAAAATTGAGCACTCATTCCGTATTAAAAGTCAGCTCAACTCACGAGCCAGATTCTGATTAGATAAAAAAATTAAATGAACGTGTTTACAATCGAGTCCTGCACGTATTTCGAGAAGTTCGCTAGATTGAGCTAGTTGTAAATTGATTTCGAAAGTTTATTCGGCAACGTGGAGTCTATTCAATTCTGACATTTTCGGGAAAATGGGGGCTCAGAAAACCTATTGTGAGTGTTCGAGAGAAAATTGTGCTTATTCAGAATCCGTAAAGCTTGATGAAGTGCCGAATTTGATTGTCTGTGTCTTAGTGGAAATGATAATTGCTCTTGAAAACGATATGAGTAAAAAATCAAGGATTCAAATATTTGCAATGTGAAAGAGAATCTAGATTCTCTTTTTTTTTTTGTTTAAATTTGTTGTTTAGAGATGCATAAGCCTATAAAGAAGTATTATTGTGCATAAAAGAAGATATCAAGATTGAATCTGTGGTAAAATTGTTTCTGATCGACTGAAGGAATATTACATATACTCATTCCTCTGTATTCTTTTTTTTATTTTTTCATTCTAACGAATTGCTCAGTCATTTCTCCAAATGGGTTCGATTACTTAGATGATTGGAGAGAGAAAGTTGTGTTCTCTTGGCATACGATTCTCTCTCTATTTATTACAAAAACTTCCTTAATCAGATCTCAACTAATTTTGTATTATCCTATTCCTGCTGCTTTTTTGTATCACTTTGGTAGTTCTATTTCTCAAAAAAAAACCTGTAGGTCGGTCATACCTGTATTACCTCGATTTAATTGCATTTACGACATTATTTTTGAGTGTATTTTCAAATCTTCTATTAATGGCAAAATAACCAAATTCGATGATGATTTTCATTCATCTTTCAATCATTGATTAAGTTTTTTCCTATAATTCATTTAACTCCGCATAGCCATACCACAATTAACATTTAAGAGGATATATTTTTCTCAGTTATTCTAGTATCTTCACTCATTAAGGGATTAATTACTTCAGCTCTTAGGCTTTGCCTTTTCATTGCATCAGGTTCCTTAGAAAGAACTAAAGCATGCTGACATTGCCCACTCTACCACAGAAAATAGTTTAAAACACTTGTAAATCCATGTTTGAATACTGTCATCAACGGTAGTTCCTGTGTAGATCACCTTTCCCGTTCCAAAATCGATGAGATCCACAGTGTTATCTCGAGAAGCTGTCGTTAAGACGTATCCATTTGAGCTCCATCGAACACAATTCACATAGTCTAATTGTTCAACAATGAATCAACAAATGTGCTTTAAAGGAACAGTTCTTACTTGTGTGATGGATGTCAGTGAACGTCTTGACAACCTGCAGCTGCCGCTTGTCAAAGATCTTAACACTAAACTCTTGGCCGGTGCTTGCCAGGAGATTTCCATCCAACCTGACATCGATCCACGAAGTATCTAAAGAGAAAATTTAATTGTAACTATTCGTTGTATGTGCTAAGAATTGCCTTCTCGCTGTAATTGGATTGGTTCTTTTGTAATCAGCACTTTTTTCTCTGTGTCCAACAGATCCAACTTGGTCCAATCGTGTTTTACAAAAACCATTCGATCCCCAATTATCGGATTCCAGCGACACAAAGAAAGTTTGTCTAGAGAAAGAGAACATTGTCTACGTACAACTAACAAAGGTTTTTTTACCTTCTTTGCCTGATATTTTTTTATGGAAAAGACACTTGTCATTATCTACATCAGAAAGCAGGAGATTCCCTCGGGTATCAAAGGTGACAATGCGCTTTCCTTCCACGTCGAAATCAAAGCTCGACAGATATCCTACAACGAATATTGTTAATAGAGATATCGAAATATAAGCGATTGCCTTCATTAGTATGATGCGAATTCCATTTCGCTTTACGAATCAGGCTAATGGGAGTAGCACTAAGGGGATCTACATTGAACAGATGATATGCCGCTTTCCCGAGCTGAGGTATAAGCGCCATGAGCTTTCGGTTCCTATTATAAGCAAAATCACCGACTCCTACAACTAAATCGATGATATCTAATAAGATGATCTCGTTAGTCTAATTTCATTACCTCCTTCCACTTCTTTGAATGCATATATTTTCTTCACATCTCTTTGCGATATGTCAAAGGCTTCGAAATTCGCACATTTTTCTCTCGAATGATGCAACGACACGATGAGATTCGAGTTCGGGATCTCCTTTATATGTGTCCAGGAATAATCTATTCAAACATAAATATCATTAAGCGAAAAAGACCCAGATTTACCATCCTCTTTTCTTCCAAGCAGTTTCACACCATCAAAGGTTGCATATATCTCCTTAGTTTCAGGCTCATAGATAGTTATTTTGTTCGACATTCGTGAGCACCACATGAGTAATCTGGGAAGAGGACAATCTAACCAATATAGATTGAAACGGAAGTTCAATTTTTGAATAATTTACTAGGATCCAATCTAAAATCACCCTTCGAACCTGAAATCGACATTGATTTCTCTTCTTCCTCTTCGATGTTAGAAATCGATCTCCTTAGCTTAAACTCATCAATCTTCGGTCTCTGGCTCGCAGTTTTGCTCAACATTCGTATCAGAAGATCCCTCAAGTTCTCTGAGAGGTGCAATCTATCTTTAATCAAACTGATTAAAGTGATCTCATAGAGAGGATTTGAGTCTCTCATAGCCCTCAAGGTCTCAGCCTCTTCTTTTTTCAGTCCATTCAACTCCAATACCACCAATCCCAAACTATAGATTTCCTCGAACATGTTGACTGGCGGTCGATTTTGGTACCCAGCATTCGGATCGGTTGAGGCAACTTGCTGCGAATTATCGGACAAGATTGTCTGTGCCCAATTCCCGAGAAAGTAGTTACCACTCTTTTCTAATTGGTAGATATTTTCAAGGCTAACGATGCTGCTACAATTTTTAAACCTGAGGTTATTGACGAGAAACTCGAGGTCAGATACGACATTCTTGAGTAGCTTGTCGATGTTGATCTCTGCGTGGTTCAGCTCATTATCAGCGACGTGTTTTTTGAGCTGAGAGTACGGAAGAGTAGCATAGGAGATCTTTTTATCGTAAATTTCAAAGGTTTCGATTAGTACGTCCTGCGGAGAGCTGATGCAAAGCCGAAGCAACTCTTGAATGAAGAGGGTTGCGGCCACGTGGTAGTCTTCTTTCACAAAGGCAGAGTTTGGATTCAGAACGCGGATTGTATGCAGCTGTTCAGTATTCCGATGTTTTGCTTGGAGAGTGATGTAGCTCGCTTCTTCAGAGATGATCTTGAGGTCAGCGTATTCGAGCTTGAGTTTCGGAGTAATTGGAGTTTCGTAGGAACTGATATTTTTGCTGAGGAGCATTTAACAAAATCTTGATATTATTATCGCAGAAAACTGTCTGATCGGATTATTGTAACTTGTGATTTTGAAGGATTATGGAAAGAAATTTAACATCTTTCTCAGTATAAATATTACTGATCTTTAGAATGAAAAATATGGACTCAGAAAGTGCACGTTTGATTTTCGGAAAACTAGAAGTGTATAGTATCGAGCAAGAGCTGAAAACAATTTTTTTTTTTTGGTTTACTATTCGACAAATTTCTTGAAACAATGTTTTTGCAATATATCTGCAAACTCTCCATGTATGCATCAGACCCCAAAGCCATACCATGGGTGCGAGGCCAGTCTGCTCTTCGAACCTATCATTCAGGATATTTACTAAGTCATCAACGGACAATTACCTCTAAATTAGTGTTTAGTTTCATGAAAGGAGCTCTAAAGAACGGTCTACATTTCGAGTTTCTAGATCAAATCATCTTAGAACTAATTTCATGGTTCCTCCAAAAAGAGTGCGCTAACTTGAATTATCTCAATATTTAACTCATTCAGACGTATTACAATTAACTTATTAAGATCGAAACACAATTGAATTAAAATGGGCTGGTTTTCTAACCCTGGAGACAACGATGATAAGAAGAACGCATCTGAAAAAAGCAAGCGTAATAAAATCACTCAACATCATTTATGTACTTTTCTCTACAGTATTCTCACAGACGTCAAGCACTTCAGTTTCACGCTCCTGCAGACCTGATCCCCAAGATTATAACTACATGATCTGCAAAACGGTAACTCAGAAAAAAACTTACAAAGATGGGAAGGTAGTATTTTGAACTCTGAGTAATAATCCACTCTACTTTTAGCCTGTAAACACCTCTGAGGAAAAGGAAGAAAGGATTCCTGCGGACCAATATGCAAATCACGTTCATCAGTCAATGGCAAAGAGCGCCAACTTGGACGGTAAATCTATTCTTTTTAAAAGTGCATGAAATATTAAAATAGACCTGTTCAAGCGTAATCAGGACTACAAATCCATGGATGGTATGGATGGCACGCTGGAAGGGCACCTATTTAATATGTTTGAAAGGTTGAGCGGTTTATTCCCTGAATTCGGAAGACAAGCAGAGAAACAGCCTAGAAAAGAGACCACTGAAGAGCAGCCATCTCAACGTGAGGTTCCAAGTCAAAAGAATGAGAAGAAGCCAAGTCACTCGAGTAAAATATATCAACAAACGTACCAAAATAGTCCATATGGGTTCCCGGGACAAGTTCCTTACGATTACAGTTTTTTGAAGAAGAAAAAGAGGACCGAAGATGACATATTTGATGTTTAATTGAGAGGGTTTTTTTCTATGGCTCTATTGTTGTTTGTAAATGATTATCCAAAGTAATTAATATTGGTACGAACTTTAATGCTGGTGATAATTGATGGTTGATGTATCTACCTTACGTGTTGTACCTATACTTATACTTTTGTGGAGCAAAGGCCCATCATTCTGTTGGCCAAAATTATTAAGAATTGGCAAATTTTATTAATAGAAAACTCAAATCAGATAAGGATATTCCATAAATGTTTTTCACAACAATATAAGATTGAAACCGACCTTCTGGTTCTTACAACTAAAATTAGTCATAAGGTTCGATTAAACGAAAACAGTTGTGCCCAGAAAATAATACAGAAAAATGTTAATTTAATACATTATTTGTGTAAGAAAAATGGAATAATGGTGGCTTTGCTTTACAAAATAAAATCTCATTCTGTCCCGAGTCGCTTAGTGTCTAAAAAAGACTTCACTTGAGCGAGGTCCGTTTTGAATGCGTGTATCTTTTGGAATGGCAGTTGATGCTTCTGTTTCAAACTACTGACCGTTCCAAAGTACTGCATTGTAGAGTTCATTCCAGACGGAGGGTTATAGAAAGCAGGTTTTGTCCTTGTTTTCTCCGTCCTATCTTGTTCTTCGGTGTGAAAGCGTTGAAACTGTTCTGATGGCTCAGAAGCATCCCCCTCCGTGCTGACTCTATAAAAATTGCTCTGGGTTTTTTGAGTTATCAGCGGTTGGCTTCGAACATTATGAGAAGAATGTGTTCTCTGATACTCTACCGCACTTTTTTCTCCAATCGACTTTCTATCATGTCGATAATACTGTGATTTCGATTCTCGCGGGTCCATGCGGTTCATGATAAAACCAATAAGCCGATGCTGTATAGCGTACGAATCCTTTGCCGAAGGATCTGTCTGTTCACGTTTGTCAATGCTATTACTGTCTCTGGCTGTAGTATGGTCCGTCGATCGCATGCTTTGCGATTTCCTGCGAGAATATTCAATGAACTCATTGACAGCTTTCGCTTGAACTTTATCATTTATGAGCATTCTTCTTAAATTTTTCACTATCTGGACTTTCATTTTCTCTTTTCTCTGGTTTTCAATACCCTCAATGACCGTAAAACCAGAGGTTTGCCTCATTTCTTGCGGTGATTCTTCCCTTCTAGCCGCTCTATCCGCAGAAATTATCGGCATGTGTGTAATAGTGCGTACAGGGTCCCTTTCAACCGGCTCAAGACTCCCTTGAATCTTAATCTGCCTTTTTATCTGCGATTCTCTATGCGTTTGCGCGCCGCTGATGCTATTCCCTCGCTTTGCGCGTTGCTCACCGCCAGATTCATCCACCCTATCGACATTCTCCATCGTATTGAATCTCATGGCTGTAAGACTTGCCCTTTTAGCGAGTTTTTTCTGCGTTAATAATTGCTCTCTGGTTTTTTGGTCTTTCAGAGCTTGCGTGAGAGGATTCGGTTTCTCGAGAGAACGAGGTCTTCCAAAATTCACAAGGCGATTTCTTCCATTAGGCTCAGGAGTAAACTCTTTATAATTCCTCGGCCGATGCGTTTTCACAATGAGGGCCTTATATTCCTCTGTTTGCTCTACTTCTTCATAGACTTGTGTCGGAAAAGTAATAATAGGCGCGGACATTTTAGGCTGTAAATCCTGGATGAGTTCGTCTGTAGTTTTCGGAACTCCACCAAAATTTTTAAACACGGACGGCACTCCTTTTCCGTTATTCTGCTCGGGACTTGCAGCAACAATGCGATCAACACGTTTCTTTTTCGGAGTTTTCTTTGGACTCACCATCACTCGTTCTGGCTCTTTGCTTATTGCCTCCGGATTTATGTAGTCAATGGGTCGATAGATCTCCGCACTGCTGACTTGCAGAAGTAACTCTTTGTTATTCTCGGTGGTCGCTAGGATTTCTTTGGTCCTTTTGGCGTATAATTTCTCTTTCCATTCCCAATGGTTTTGCAGGAAAAGCTTCGCTGATTCCTCGCTATATACCCTTCGAAAAAAATCCTATACAATAAAACATCATAAGCAAACATCAACAGCGTGTGCTTCTGACCTTTTTAGAGAGCATATAGAGCTCAGCTTTCTCAGAGTAAACCGTAGCAGTCATTTGCCGGTTTATTTCTTTGATAACTTCTTCTTCGCCGAAGAGTTCGTTGGCAGAAATAATTGCAAACTATTGTAGCATTACTAAACGATTAGCAGCAAAAGTAAGCATACGTCCACCGTCCGTGAATTCACTACGTTATTGAATTTGTATAATTTGCTGAAGCGATAAAAATTTGCTTGTGAAGGATCAACGGCTAAGTCAATAGTCTTGGAAAGCTGAAATAAAACTGCGTGAATGGGATTGTTTTGGTGGTTGTATTACTCGTATTTCTCCTGATTTAACAAAATATACGTTGTTCGAAGCTTCACCTTCCTGGTAGATGATCTGATTTCTTGAAAACGTAACGAGAAAGCACTGAAGAAACATTTTTTGCAAGAGACTATGGTTCCAACCTTTAAAAACTTTCATCTTTGCAAAGAATTGAAGCTGCGCCATCAGTTTCTTTTCTTGGGTTTCCTCTACAATGTTCGGTTTAACCACACAATGCAATTATTCTCTTTTTACTAAGGATTTTATCGAAAGGCGCTTTGTCTAGGCAGGCAAAGTGAGTGTCTTCTTTTGCAGTGATTGTAGCTGCTCTGGGTTTATTGCTCATAAGTGCCAACTCACCGAATGCCGTGCCTGAAGGCAAAACTCTCACCTCTGTGAGTACCATTTCAGGGGGATCACCAGGTTCGGCTGGTGGTTTCGGCAGATTGATCCAAACTCCGACTGACCCCTTTAATGTGATGTAAAAAGTCTTTCCAATTTCGCCTAAAGGGTATTAGAAGCCGAGATTTGATGCAATTTGTTACCGAGGTTAAACACTACTTCACCAGCCTGTCGAAACTGATAATCAAGATGTTGGCAGCATTGTTTATGGAGCTCTGGACCGTTTTCGTTGACGAGATCTTGAAAGAATTTGACGTTGGAAGTACATTTTTCCAAGACTTGAATATCTTTCTCTTTGCGAATATGATGAGGTTTGTTCAAAACGTAACAAGCTAACTGCTCGAGTGATAAGTGGCAGCAAGAGCAAGGATTGTTACTTCAAATAATTTGTCAGGAGATAACTGATCCAAGTCAAGATTCCTGATTTCTGAACGTCTTTCTGGATGATTCATATTTTCTTCAAGAGGTATACTAAGTTTTATTACAGAAATAAAATCGGTGTTAATGCCCTAAGAAATTGTGTATTTACTTGCAAGTGGATTACTTTCAGTCTTTGAGTGAAAAAAAAAAATCGCTATCGTATTTCGGAGATACCATTTGAGAACACCTTTAGAACAATTTTGAGGTTTTCCTCTTTTTCGTTATATTTTATAGCATCTTGTTCAAAAGAAGAGAACTGCAATAGTTGCAACTTTCTAAATAATGCGTATAAGAGAAGGCGCAGCACTCTTTGAGAAGATATATGGAGTCTAATTTGCTGTAGAATGATAACTCCTATCTGGCAGAGTCAGGAATAATAAATCGGAAATCTTTGAGCAAAAGAAACTATAACAACAGTGTCTCTGCTTTTCCCAAATTATTATTAGATTCTTAATTGCCATGCTAGGAAATGCATTGTAAAACTTTTGTAACCTGTATTGAGAAACTACCTCTAACAATTTACCATAACAATTGAGGGAGCTAACCAAAGGCAGTGAAAAATAAATAGCCTTTGCTCATATCATTCAATCAAACATCTGTAAAGTCTTTTTCACTGTTTAACATACTCTAAATTCACAAAATTCCAATATCATTATACTTGACTACATGCGATGGGTTCCCACGCTATGCTCACATCATATACTTTTCAGGAAATTATGCCGGTCTTATAACTATATGTTCTGGGACTGGACTTTGGTATAAAGTTCCTGACAGTTTTAGAACCTTCGCGGAATGAACAATATTCAATTACTTTCTAGAATTTTAGCTATTCCTTCCAGATTTTAAGAACTCTCATTTAACTTTTCTCATGATCCAAAACAATTAAGATCCGGGTATTTTTCTTTTCGAAATTTTTCGAAAGTATTCTATTTGAGCAATGCTTTCAAAGAATAATTATGAACTATACACTCAGAGAGGAAATCCATCACGATTTGCTCTGATATATTCAATGGAACCCATTCGGGAACATAGCCACTTCGGCTTGACTAGGGACACAGAGAATAGCCAGTAGGAAGAAAGCTACAATAATACTCAACTTAAAGCAAATTCTCACAGAAAACATAGAAATTCATAATGAAATAGTTTAAAAACATAACAGCTTATAAAGAAAGCATAAAACAATCTGGATATCCCGCAAACTCGAATCTGCAATAAATTATCATGAATTAGTACTTGCTACAAAGAATCTGCGCATTTTGTGAAAAAAAAAATAAATGCTAATGACTTTGTAGAAAAGTTCATTTTATAAGAAAATTATGGAGTAACTATATCAATTTGCAAACAAGTGATAATCAAAAATAAGTATAAGTACAGCCTAGCCAACACCGTCTCCAATAATATACTTCTAAGATAGTGAGATCTCTCCGGTTGACTACGCCTTCATCAAGTGCTTTTTGAAAAATATCCTCTTCATGAATTCCCTGCTAATTTTTGAAACATGATTCGTTTTAAACATCTCAAAGCAAATATCTAATCAGATTTAGTTAGAATTCAAACCCCTTAAACAAGTGAATTTACTTTCGTTAGGTCTTGCTTGAAGTCTGGCCTCCCTCACTTTATCCATTGCGTCAGCAAGCTCCATGCCTTCAAAGAGACAAAGATAAGCTATGACAACGTGAACGCTGCGTGCTACTCCAAAAGTACAATGGACATAGACTCTCTAATTACAAAAATTCATCATTAACGTTGGATTCAGCTAATAGCTATCTACCTTTTGAGTCTCCACCAGTTGCTTGAGAAATTGAGCAGCTTTAACAGCTTTATCCATAACATCATAGGGAGAGTCATGAATGGGGTAAGTGAAATCAGGGATATTTTTCTCAGTTTTCGATCCTTTTTTGTCTCCAAACAGTTTCCTCATCATCAGCAACTCCTCCTCTCGATGAACTCTGGCTCTGTCGTTTGGAGTCTCCAGACTGAGAATCGCACCGACGCCCTCCGCCTCAAGAAGAGTCATCTCCTTGCTTTCATTAATGCACGTTCCTTTTTTTTATTTTGGTTAAAATTTAATAGACTTCACGAGAAATTTACCAAGAATGATATTGTCGCTGATACGTGAATACATAAAATCCTTGAACCGGAGCTCCTCTTGGACCTCGATCACATTGCTTTGAATTTTTATCGTTTTAAACAAATTTTTGACCATATTATCCGGATTCAGTAGATAATGGCGATCAACGCGTCTATTTTTCACCACCGAATTTCGAGTCAAATCGATGAAGTAAATCGAGAACGAGATCTCTTCTACAGTCAATGGGATCCATTCAAAATACTCCCAAGACAAGCGGCCAGGTACAGGTTTGACCTCCTCAAACATTTGCATTTTCGAGAAAATCCTGTGCCGAACAAGCTTTCCGGCTATCCCAAGCGCTTTAGTTTCCAAATCCTCTTCCTCGAAAAAGTTCGGAACGTTTATTTTGATTAATTGATGGCTCCAACGGTCCTCTAAAAAAAAAAATGAACCCTTTATTCTCAATAGAAAAGATCTGCTATTACTTGTAGTGAATAGCTTCTTGCTTCCTTCCGTTCGAAAACATCGATTTAGCCCTTGTTCCCAGAGCACATAGCCAGATTCTGGCCGTTCGTATTGCGCAACTATGTACTTGTAATTGAAGGTAATGCCTCCTTCTTGAGGTCCGAACTCGATTGTCCCACTCCAATTATGGCCCTGGAAAGATGATGAGCTCCTCAGAGTTTAGAAAGTAAAAAGATTACTTCGCTCCAAGTCAGCCGAAAAGCTGATTTTACCCTCCACTTGCCGAGCTGAGGCAGACTACCAATAACGTATAACGCTTGGCCAAAGTCGCAGTGATGCTGGATCTGAAATTGGACTTTGAGAGTCTCTGTGAACATTCTTCTTCAAATTGTTTAAATAATTGTTTTAGATGCCAGAGCAGGTTGTTCTTAGTATTCGAATAGAACTGTTCTGTTGGATCTTTGAGTGAATTTTATAAAACAATTGTTTTTTTATCGATTTTTCCACTGGGATTCTCGAATTATGATCATTTAACCAATAGAAAACGTATTACTTTAGGAAAAAAATAACAGAATACTTAAGTATTCATTGCCGAACAAATTAATTAAGAGCTTTAGATTCAATTTTTAAATAGGGTAAATACCTGATTTCAGTGCGATTGCATGAATTTTGCTTAAATAGCTTTTCGATGGTTAAATTAAAGAGACAAAACGCCTGAAAATATTGAAGTGAATAGTTCTATATATTTTAATTTTGCTTAGAAAAGTGAAGAAAAGATATGCATAACTCCCCAAATTTTTCATAATGAGAAACCTATCAAAGCTATGAAATAAATACTATTGAAAACAAGGGAATCTCTCATATAGTCCAGAGAGTGGTAATTTTTTCGCACATAAGATTTTTTGATAAAATGAAAACAGTCATTTTTTGTTTATTTGGTCTGAATTGCAGAGATAGAGCAGAGTATTGGCGCTTTATTTAAATGAAATTTAGTGAAAGCCATAAAATGCTGTTCCGATGCAGTTGAAATGTCGACTCAATCTTAATCAGAGCTGTTCCACTGCAAGTTCATTTGTAGTTTTATTATTTGAAGAACGATGTTCTCAATGGTAACTGGACTACACAAATTCTCACAACTCAGTCTCATGTCAGGTTCACCATTTTAGGTCAAGCAAAGAAGACTGGAGTCGTGTTCCTTTTATTAAATCAGTGCTGACGTAACTTATGATACGTCTTCGAATAATTTCTGACGCAGCTTAGTGAAGGTCATAAAAAAGAACATATTCATTTATTCTATAATGAATTAAAATCCGATTTGTGATAGAACAATTTCGAAGCGAATAGATACATGATGTGTGTGAGCATGGGAGCATGTTGAAGAGAAAACCAGCTGAAATGAATAGACTTTAATCGTTAGTTATCCGGAACAATTAATGAAATTTCAACATTTTGGAGGAGATTATCAAATTCAAAAGTAGCATTCACTTTATCTTGCATTGAGAGAGTAGCTGCTTCAGATAGCGGCGAGATGGTTCAAAGAATAAGTCCTTTCGTAACCAAAGAGGCAAAACTACTCGAACATTGAATTGAGAAATATAGATATTGAGAAAATTTGTGTGAATCCAATTTAGATGCATGGAAAGAGTGGTATTCCACAGATTTGCTGGGGTTGAAGGTCAGATAAGCTGTGCTATCACCAAGCAAGCGTTAAGCAACAGTATTTTAGGAAAAAAGTAGAAAGAAGGAAGAACTGAAAAGCGCGAGCTCGGAGTCCATTAATCAGCAAATTCATTAAATAAAATCCTTGAGACTCTTCATCAGAGAATGTAGGAGTGTGTTGCTGCCGCTCAGACACACCAAATTTGAATCTCTTTTGTTTTAGTTCTTTGAAATTTTCAAATGTTTTATCACAACCAAGCACTGAAGCATGCAACCCATTTTTCATTCGTTTATTGAACTGGTTTGATTCCTTCGAGGGTACGCAACATTCTGCGTTTTGAGGTGTTGATCCGGTCTTTAACGTTAGAACTCTGATTTACCGAGTAAAGTTATGATATTTCTTCTTCAACAGCTTATAATTGCCTCACAATCAAAAATGGCATACAAAGCCTTTGCCTCTGTTTCATGATCACTTATTTTAGAATAATTTCATTACTCTCTTTTTGCTGGAAAGATGGTTATTAAGATAGGAAAAACTTTCATCATTTATATATTGATTTCATATATCGAATATGAAGGCTGACATATTGAAGCAACCCCTCATAAGAATTATTAGTGTTCTTAACTGTGAAAATATGAAAGGATGATGATGATAACAAAAAGGCACAGCGTACAAAAACAGATCTTTTCTACAAAATTTCTTATACGGTTATTCTGGCTCGATCTTTGAGGATCTTTTTCACATAATTATTCGATAACAACAGGTCTATCGGGATCAAAGAATATAGCATTTTGGTCAGTATGAATTGCTGCTTCATTCGCATGACAAATGTTCTCCAAATCGCAAAGTACACAAACAGCAGCATCGCAATTCCCAGAATGTAGGACTCTATTGCGCCTGATAGCTGCAAGTTGAGCGCTGCGACCAAATTATCATATTCACCAACAACCCAGTATAGGAACGCTCTATCAACATATTTTGCCAATCTATCGTAGTCTTTAAACTCCTTACTCGCTAGAATCTCTAACGTGGCATTGACATGATAGTCAGCTTGTTCTATCATTGTAATATAAGTGTCCATCTTCTCATAAATGCTCGTAAAAATCACTCCGAGACCTCTGCTTCCGATCGAATTGGCCAAGAGCTTACACTCCTCAATTTCACTTGGAGATACATCATTTTTATAGAGCGCAGAATTCTCGCAGACGTTTCCATCTCTCATTTGGTAGAGAACAGCCTCATACTCAGGCGTTCCAATGATGCTATCAACATAAGCGTCAAGGTTTTGGAACAACCACGACATATCCTTCGTTCTATTGTATACTCTCATTATCGGATGCGCCAGATCGCTATTCACTTCATCGATGTAGGTTTTATTGTCAGCATGCTCGTAGAGATTCAACTTCCTGTACGTACAGCCCATCATCACAGGCACGAATGAATACGAGTCAGTTGAGATATCCAATCCTTGCGCCAGAGGCAGATACGCGATGTTCTGGGTTACAATTCTCTGTGAGTCAAATATGAAATATATCGAAAGGCACCCATAGAGCACTAACAACGCCATCACGAACACAAAGGCATTAGCCCGCCTCTTCCTCCATCCCGACATCGCTCGCGTCGCTGAATGCAAATTACCGCTCTTTTTGACCTGAGATCCCCCGCTTTTCGAGATCTTATGGCTCCTCGCGGAACCCACTGAATGGGAATTATTTACATCTTTGTCTTCTTGGATCATCGAATGCAGTGCCTTAAATCTAACAATTCTCCTCTCAATGTCGCTCGTCGTGAATGTCCCAAACGTCGAGAGCAGTCTGATTTGGATTGATTCGTTTTTGCGATACAAGGGATATACTGCCAAAAAGAACAGCGCCATAATACTAACGCTCACTCCGAGCGAAACACGAGAAAACTCCTGCACATCAACAGTACGATTCCCACCGTAGATGTTCTGGAACAGAATAGCTGTAACCTCGGTGAGAGCGTAGAAATAATTGTGGTAGTTCTCTCTGTAGTAGATCACGAAATCAGTTATGTTTGTAATCGTAGTGAAGTCAATAAACTTGAATTTTTCCAACCATGCGAGAAATCGAACGCAAGCGCCTGTATAAGGTATTTCGAGAGAGTCGAATGTACCATCAGGAAGCGGCTCGTACAGAGTAAAGCTCCAATCGCCGTAGCGAACCGTCGAGACTGCTTCTAGGTTGGTTATCATAGCGGTAGTCATGTACTTGTCTTTGTAGAGATAGTATTGGAACTCGAGAAAACTTTGTGTGAAGTTTGTAGCCTCATTGATATCAACGTCAAGGTAGCCTCTGTTGATGTTGATCCATTTCTCTGCCTCTCGCATATAGTAGGAATAGGCGCTGGTCATCTGGCAAGTATAATCAGCGACTTTGATATATTCCTTGTATTGAGTGAACAGCTGCACCAAGAGCGCGAACAATATCGTCATCATTATAGCAATCACGCAAAAGGCTGACAGACCAAACAGGTTGAATTTTTTCAAGTAACTGGGCATAGAGTTATCGAAGATAAGCGTGTGGTAGAATGCTGCTTGCTGGGAGCCTTTGCTCATGTAAGACGTTCTTTGTGACTCTTTTGCGTTGACCTTTCTGTGAAATTTCTGCGCTTCCTCCTCTTCAGAATCTCCCTTTAGCACATCCTCCAATGAGCTATTATCATTAGATTTCTTATCCGCAACAACATTGCTCGAACTATTGCGCTCACCTTTCTTCAGCGACCCAGAATCCGGTCTACGACTTGGGCTTTCGAGACCTTTTTGGAATTCAGGAACGTCTAATTGAGTCGAGGAATTCGGAATCTGAATTGCGTTATTTTTCTGGAGGTTTGGAGGACTATCTTCAACTTGTAAATATCGCCTCCCAGAGTGGAGGCTTTTCCTACCTTCATCATTCCATTTGAATTTATCATTTATGTTTCCTGTGTTTGAATCTTGCCTTTGAAATTGGTTTCCACCACGTTTCCGAGAGATTGGGCTGCTATAATCTTCGTTGGCAATCTTTACTTTCTTCACATCACCTTCTTGAGCCTTGGCCGCCGTGTTCCTTAATACACCTCCCCAATCAAATTTCGATCCTTGGGATCTTTCCGTCCTCAGCGTCTCATCGGATACTCTGGAAGGACTATCAAGTCTCCCTCCCTCAGAGTCACTTCTTCGGATTCCCTTCCTCGAGCCAGGCTCAGCCATCCAGCCGGTCTCTCCTGAGTGCGCAGCGAGACTGTATTTACTCACTCCCATACTCGCCGTCATCGTTGTACCCTTTCCAAGCGAATGAAACCGAGCGCTCAGTACATTATCGCTGCCTGAGCTAACGTCATCTTCTGGTGATATCTTCTCGACGAGGAAGGATTCATTATTCTCAGTGTCAATCTGGACTTTTTTCGTCGGGTTAGTGTTCACAATTTGAACGATTGGCACTTCAGGTTCAGGTGATTGTTCTGAGTTCCCTTGAGGAGTAGAGGGAGTAATATTGTGGTGTAGCGATAACAACCTTTTCTCGAGGATACCTTGGAATAGGGTCAAGCCACCCTGGCCTGAGCGATTCGAGTTCTCGCCAATACTCTTTCCTCCTTCGGTCAGAAATTGCTTTGATTGAATCGTCCTCATTGTTGAGGTTTTACCCATCCTTCGATTTAAACCGAAAAAAAGCGTGCTCTGATCTGTAAATCGTTTTAAAGCCCCACTTCCAAATTTCGTTCTTTTTATCGCCACTCTAGCCGAATCCAACATAGATTGGTATTTCGACAGCTCCTTCGTCAGCAGCGACGTGCTATTCACCTGCTTTACACCATAAACTTCTATGTCATAATACCCAAGGAAGGTTCCATTCTTATATTCTTTTGAATTAATATTCACGATAAAAGTCACCTGATAGAGCCTCATGTTATTGCTATTGCTATTCTGTATTAAGGCCTCCGCAGAGTCAACGTAGGCCTCCAAAGGGCCCAATCCATTTTGACGTGAGCTGGGGGTGGTATGGAATGGATTGTACAACTTAGCTGCGTTGATAGAGACAACCTCCATCTCTTTGACTCTTTCAGGCAGGTATGGCATAAACATTAATGCCGTTGTTAACTGACCTGGATGTATGCTATCAGTCTCGTTTGCAGCTGCTTCTTCACCTTCGTTGTCTGATCGAGTGTCGTAATGCTCGAAAAAAGTTTTAGGCGGTTGATCTTCGTTTTCCTCGTCGTGATGAAAGATAGAGCGGTATTGTTCGAAAACGAGGTCAGCGAACTTCGGAATGAAGGTCGCTATGTTATATCCATATAACGGCTTGTTATCTTTATATTCACCTAATCCGATTTTGCTGTGGAAAGGCTCTGTGTAATTCATGAGGAACCCGAACTGATTGAGGATGAGCCAGTCAAAATTGATGTGTTTCTTATAAATCAGTCCAGCTATGCAAGGCTCATGGCCTAATTGGTCAAATTTGAAATGCAGAACAACCGGCACGATAAACTGAGCTTTGTTAACTCCCGGCTGAAATGTTTTCTCGAGAAGTTTGGTCTTCATCTGTATTCGGTTCAAGAGAATTCCGTTATGGACTTCCGCGATGCAGTAAGGCTGAAGGCTGTTGATATTGGATATGTACTTTAATTCCTCTTCAGAGTAACTGAAAATGGTCTGGATACCGGATGTATATTTGAGAATTTTCCCGACTCTGTTCTCGAAGACACTCACATAGACAACCCCAGTGCCGTTAGCTAACACATTAACGTTCTTTGCAAGTTCTTCTTCAAGGACTTTCACGTTTTTCATATTGTGCTCCATCATCTTGACTTCCAGCGTCCTGAGGTTTTCAACGCGATCTACAGCAACGTCCATACTCAGGTACTTTCGATAAAGCGAGAAGCACTCCCTGCTGTAGTGGTTCATCTTGAGAAGCCTTCTGAAACTAAACTCGAGCTTCTTCTTCTGTTTTATTAGGACTTGTCCTTGGTTGAATAGTTTGTCGAGGTCAATATTTTTCTCAAGCAGAAGCGCCAGCATTTCGTTATATTTTTGCAGGATTTCTAACAATAGCGTCTTCGATTCAAGCAAGTCTCTTTCAAAATTGATCGCTTGTTTAAAATCCACACTTTGAACGAAAGGCGAGTTGAGTCTATATTGCACACTTTCCTTCATTTCAGCTTCAACAGACTCAATTATGTATCTCTTCAGCGTATTCAACGAGGACTGACTCGTGACTTTTTCGTAATAGGTTAAAATAATCCGATATCCTCTCATTCCATGCTTCTGATGACTCACCGTGAGTCCAACGTATCCCACCACGAGATCGTAACTCAACTCCTTGTGTTGAAGTGAGAGCCGTTTCAGATACATCAGGTCTAACACAGCCAAATAGAGCGTTTTTAAATTAGATTTGAAGAAATTTTTCTTTGTTTTCAATTCGAGAGTTTCTTCTTCAGATTCCTTTTCGTATCGGTCCGCTTCAAGAAGCACTTCGGCACTTATTTCGGCCTCGACGGCAGAACTCTTACGAAAGCGCATGATGAAATTCTCGATGAACATCACGATGTAAAACTTGGATGCGGCGTGGTCGTTTTGAGCCTTTAAAAAAACGTGAAATGTCTCTCGGACGACAAAATCAAAGTGATTTATTGATAGATCCAAGAAGCTTGTCTCGAAGATTAAAGAGTAGGTATAGCGCTGATATAATCCTGACAGTCCATAATATCCAGCCACCAAGAGCAAAGGAATGACGTAGAAGATGTCATAAATTTCACAGTACATGCGGAAAAACAAGAAGGTTGAAAAGGAGATCCAGATTACGATACCAAAGAGAAAGGCGCTTGAGTATTGCGGCGTTCTGATATTCAGCTCACGGAAATAAACGATTGTCACGAGGAGTGGGAATACCATATTGAGGACGTAAATAATGATCGGGAATACAGAAGTTTTTGCTGTGAGAGCGACTGAGATATCTGCTAGCGCTTCACTGGCTGCAACGATGCCGATTTTCAGTAGGATAAAGAAATAGCAGCCAATGGTGGCTTTTTTATGGTTAAATTTATTGACGTGGAAATTGGCGTTCAATTGTAGCCGTAGCTCGGAGATGACGGCATAACACAGTACGAAAATGAGGAATACTCCGCTGAGGATCGCTGGAACAACCTGATTGCTGCTGTGGGTTAAAAAGTGGAAACAAATGCTCAGATGTGGCAGGAAAAACACCGGTAGATATAGCTGTAGGCAAAATCCCTGGAAATTTACAAGAGATTTCCAAATCGTTCCTTTGTGCTGAGAGTTTCGGTCCAGTATCACAGCGATTACTAGGGTAAGCATTACTGGTATCTGGATTCCAATTGCTAAATAGAGCTGAGAACTTTTTTCCGTGACGAAATAGTCGAGAAGATTGAGATAATTTGACCAATGGATCAGTGTAGCAAGGAATTTGTCGATGCTCATGTTTTCATCGGGAAATTTTGAGATATAGTTCGTTGATGCCAATTGCATGAATTCCAAGATCGTAATGAAGTAAAGCAAGTTGAGTGAATTGACTTCTCGTTTGCGAATCGTTGTTACGACGTCGTAGAAAGGTTTGATATATTTGTACGCACGTTCTTTGATGGCAGGCATTTAGTACTTTTCACGATTTTAAGGATCGAGATTGATAAAATTAAATATCTTGAATGTTAAGCGTTGATATGCTGTTTTACTTAAAATTCAAAAATTAAACTTGTTTATTTTCTTATTGCTTATCTGAAAAGAAAAGAAGGAAATAGAACTCATATGTGATGTGTGAGCTTCGAAAAGTTTAGTAGTGAAGTAGAATAACAACAACGGCTTCTCTGAAATGGAAATTTAATTGGCTTCTAGCTAAAAATTTGGACATATCCGAGTCATAAGGTAGGTCAGGCGTAATGAGGTTCTCCAGACACTGAGGTTCTCCTGTCTGGCGAACTGGCTGTGGTTGAGGTGAGTTTCTGGGGTCGTAGTCTATTGAGACTGTTCTTGAATTTAAATTTGAATTGTTGGTTGACATAAATAAAATAAATTAAAGGATAAGGAATTCCTTGGTGAAAAGTAGATAGACTTAGGTTATGAAATATATCAAGATAGATATTCAAGGAAGAGGTATTGGCGCCGTTTGTTTATATTTCCAAGCAATAATTGCTCCAATAAATGATTTTGGATTCATTTAAGAGCCTATGTAGGAGGAAATATTTTTGCGAAGTTCTCTAAATGACTTGCTTATTGATCTCAGATTCAAGCGGAAGTACTTATTGAGATGAATGATAGCTTCTAAAGAGAAGGCGAAAGTATCCTAGTAAGCAGAAAGGAATTTTTTCAAGAAAATGTTAAACATTGCACTTGATCGTTCTGAATCCTCCTAGTTTTGAATGAAAGTATTCCCTTTTTTATCATAAGTGCTGATACTACCTTACCTGTTATCGGTTGTAAGGAAAAAGAAAGAAAGAGATTATAATGCAAGAATAGAAGTGATCTCAAAATGTTCTTTATTACATGGTTAGACGGGAAGTGATTTTGTCGTCGAAAAAGATGTGCTTGAAACCTCTGAAGTTTGAAGCGATAACATCCAAACAGTTTAAAATCGAATGCTTCTTTGAAGATAAGATTTCATTTGTTGTTATTACTTCCAGAATAAATTCTGAGCAGAAATTTATACAAATTCATAACAAATACTACCCATCCAATCCATTAAATACAGTTGATCAGGCCAATCTCTTGATTCATACTTATGAGCAGAAATGAAAGTATTAAAAGGAAAAATTGAAAAAGTTGCAAGTTCTTACTTTTTCTTTTTCTTTTTTTTTTTGAATTCCAACATCTTTCTTTCATTCATTGTCCAAACAATGTTGAAGACTAATTCACCACATCAATACTAATTCTGCTTTTCATTCTTTCACAAGTGAAGGCAATTGAGCTCTTTATATGATATCAGAATTTGTGTATAACGCTTAAACCAAATTTTGCTCAGAAATTCTTTTGTTGCTTAGTTCTGTTTTATAAATTTTATTGTCTTGATTTCATGAAGAATCTTCTCTCATCCTCGACTACTACCCTCAGAAAGCACTCGATTTTAGCCGGCATTGCTCTTCTACTCACCCTCCCAATGGCCTTAAGCCGTAAATTATACTCCTAACTCATCAGAAATTTATTCATTCCAATAGAGACGGATTATTGCGCGCAGAACTTTCCAAGTTCCTTCACAACCCAAGCGGCTCCTCAATTAGGCTCATCAGCGACTATTACTCAGGTTAGCCATTCATCTCTCTCTAGAATTCATCTCTAAACCATTAAACAGACGACCTGTGTTCATTATTTCACAGTGACCTCGTCTACTATCTCAAATATCGTCATCACCTCAACCCATCTGCTCTTCCAAATCTCTATTACAACAATGCCTCAACGACCCGAGCTATACCCTTTATTTGTCATGCAGAAAAGCACCCAACCCTCGATCCAATTTTCCAGCGACTACCCAAGCAGCACATCAACCTACTTCAACATCGACCTTACTGGTATTCTCTTCTTTACGCTTGAAAAAAATCTTATTGCCACTGCAGATTACGCAGCCAGAACCACATACCATTACGTATCCCTCCCTAAAAGCGACTATTCAGACTTTTTAACTGGAGGCGGGACTATCTACATAGCCGTTTATTTGTATAAATATTCTGGCCTCGTTGACACTTTCACTTACGATTTTTCAATCGTCCAAAGCAGTAAGCCGAATATTTATAGACCATTTGATGTTATTATTATACTAGGCACTGCCCCATGTCCAAACAACTGCGCTGGTAGTAAATACGGAACTTGCACTTCAGGTATGATATCAAAAGATGTAGTTTATTAATTTCTCTTATGTAATTAGGCCTTTGCAAGTGCGGTACCGAGCAAATTGGCGTTCATTGCACCACTCCAGCGACAAGGATCTTCTTTACGCCAACGGCGTATACTTCGCAATACAACAAAGATAACTACTTTTACTATCGCGTTACTACATCTTCTTACTGTAATTTAATATTATTGCCAGGTCCTTACAAATTTTTTTAGCAAGCACTAGTGATATGCTATCATTTATTGTTAATCGCACAGACAGCGGAACTGGAGGAACTGTGGAATTATACATGATAGTTCAAGGATACACGAAACCTCTAATGCCGAATCCGTTTCGATATGACCAAACAGCAACTCTTGACAGTCAAACACTAGTTTATAACTTCACATTTCAGCCTTCCGCTGTGGTAACGAATGTCAACGATACTGTAACAGTCAGTAAGGAAAATACCAACAAACTAAAAGAACTGACTTACAAACAATTAGGATTAATTGGTGTATCAGAAGAAAGCGGAAGTTTTCACCTTCAGGTGGTGAGGAACACAGGTAACTAAGATTAGTTTGGAGGTTATTTTAAATTGAAAATAGTAAGCAGCGAAGGCGGTGCCAGTCCCTCAGGTCCGGGTGCGGCAGCAGGATTGATTGTTGGATGTGTGTTTGGCGGAGTGTTTGTCATTGCAGGGATAATATTTATCGTTGCTTTATTCCGGAGATCGCATAAGAAGAAGAAAACGAAAAGGACAGCAACACCTATTGTTGTGAGTAATGAAAATCAGAATTCGAATCCGAATCCACGAGGTATACGAATTCTGAGGATAGAAAATCCGCAAGGTGCCGAGAATCCTTCAAATATTTTGCCGATTCAGCCTGAGCATGTTGTTGTTGGATCGAATTAGAAGAATTTTGTTGAAATGATTTCTCTTCTGTCGAATTTTTATGAAATTAGATGCATCTGAATACTAACTTCATAGAAGAGTGTATTCATTTGTGTTGCTACGTGTATTCTGAAGTAAATTCATTTATAAGGAGATTTTGTAAATGGCAATTTGACATCGATAATAGGGTCATTCTATATTAATTGGATTTTCATTTCTGAAATTTCTCCAGATTCCCAAGGAATGATATGGTAAGTGAGGAGAAATATTAAAGTTCTTTCCCAAATAGATTTTATCTCCTTGGCTTTATTGGAGAGTCTTAACAAAAGGGCCATCGGGACACTTGAAATGTACGCTCATGGGACAAGCGAGTAGTTGTTTCAAAAATTCAACCTTTTCGATTCACAAGATACATCTCTCGATCGAAAAGGCTGGTTTGTAATCTCGTTTATATCAAGTAATTCTACTGACAGCTGATTCTCACACCCTTTTTCTCGAAAAATCCTTAACAAATTTAAGACTTTTTTGTATAGTTCAGGCTTTTATACCTACCTTACTGATCCTAAACCTTTGGATGAAATGCACAGAAGTAAACAGTTAAATATCCAAATCAGAATGTGAAATTCTCTTTCTTTTTTTTTGCTATTGTTGGTTTTCCATCCCTAACTTATATCTTGGATGGCTAAACCGCAAATATGCTTTGATATCACTATCTCACGAAAGTTCTCTCCTGAACGTCACTTTTTTCACGTTTCAAAACCGGCTTCTTTTCCGTAAATTTTAATCGGTTTATCTCTCGATATAGGCTCATGATGAACTTTTTCCTGCATCAGTAAATTAATTTTAACGGCAGGTTGCACTCACGCGGAGCAGAATCTGTGCAAGCATCTTGCTGTTACCAAATAAAATGAAAAAGATCAATCAAGCAGCTCCATGCTCGCTTAAGTAATGGTTGAACCATTCTAGCATGACATTTTCATTCCAGGAGTATGTTGTTTTCTGTCCTCAATGAGAGAAAAAAAAGAGAGATGTAATAACAGCTTCCATTGGTCTAAAAGGCATCAAGGATTCTGACTAATGAATTGAGATAAAGCAAGTTTTTTTAGATTCCTCTAGAAAGTAAATTATTCACTGGAATTTATTAAATTCCTTCAAATGTGTTTAATAATTCCTGACGTATTTGGAGCTGTTACGTCTCTGGAATGATCTCATTTATTAATCACGCTTTTTAATTCGAATTAGATTCTGTAAATTTTATTCGATTGAGATCCAAGAATTGAAATCGTCATAAATTAATTACTTGTTTAACAAAGTCCATCATCTCATTAATGAAACCTGAAATGTGCGTTCATCAGCCTATGACGTCGATGAGTGTTTTCTTAACAATTCTATCATTAAGCCTGCTGAGCACAGGTAGCTCTCGTTCCTTACTATTGTAATTTCCTCATACCTATGTGAGTAGCAGGTGCTGGTACACAGATCCTTTATCTTCAAGAGAATGCGCAGACATATACATATACATATCCATATCCATATTCTCAGACATTGATATCGGAGTTAGGCATAACCTTCACAGAATCGTCACAATATGCTATGAGTGCTTGGGTCAAACTGTCTACAATCCCCTCAGATTGGACCACCCTTTTTAAGCTATCTCTTACCTATCAGTAAGATTATTTGTTCAGAAAATTTTTAGTAACCTCAAATAGGGAAAGTGGTTATAATGAAAGGATCCTGCTTGCCCAACTCCATCAAAATGAACAGACGATTTATTCAACAGGAATTCCCTCTATACAATTTTATGATTGGAGTCCATGGGAAGGAGTAAAACTACGAAAGCTAATTCTCAATACATCCAATTATCTTTCGATTAGCGTCCTCTTGAAGAAATGTTTCCGACTGAACAGTGGGTGTTTTTGGCATTCGGAACTGACGGGACAACAGATACACAATATGGATTCAGATATCAGCCTCGAAGTGTCACTACTCAAACCATCATTTTTAAAGATCGGACGCTTATTGGACCGCCTTACACTGTCAGTCCTTCTTGCACGGCATTTTGGGGAGGTGATACCTTCCATCCAAGCTATGGACAAACTCTTCAATTTGTGAGGCTCTATATCGATTATGTTCCTACAAATGAAGATCAGATGATAAATCTCGCAATGATGAAGCCAGGAGGTATAAAAAATTGGCCAAACACCTCTGATTTTGACGTCCTCGTGATTTCTTAGCAACTCTATACTATTTCCTTCTTACCACTGATTATGGAGCAGTGACAAATTCAACGATTCCTGTCCAATCTTACAAAACTACGTCTCAAGAAACAAATACAGCGCCAATAGGTGAAATTGCATTGATTTTTTATTCATTTATCCGAAATTGCGGTTAGCTTCTACGGAGACTCCAACTTTTGGACCATATAACATGATTATGTGCAGACCCGGCAGCATATTCAGTTATCGTATATCCGGGAATTTAGCTGAAGGAATCATAGTTGCTTTCCACGTGAAAATTTCTGCTACAGCAAATGAGTTCCAGAATTTGTTCTCAGTGAGGGATGCTTTGACAGATTATGTCAGCTTGACGACCTACTATGATTCAACTGATGGTTTTATAAGAGTGCGACTGCAAAATCCGACTTGGAATGTAGTCTTAACTTCATCAGCATCAATTTCTCAAAGTATTTATTGAATTCAAAAGTGAACTCTAATTAAATTTGCGGGTGAAATAATAGACACATGGCACAGAATAGTAGTGGAATTGCAAAGGTCAAATCCGAATGAGTTAGGAAGCGGATTCTATTGGGGGAGGATTTTCGTCAATCTACAAGTTCCAGATCGTGTGTATTTTGGTGATATAACCACAGCACCCCTTTTTCAATCTATTGAGGGTGGAACAATCGATATCTGTAGCACAATGCAATCTGGAACAAAGTATCGTGACTCCAGCCTTGATGGCTACCATGATATGATGAATCTTGCGTGGTTCCAAGGAGATGAGGGTCTTTTTCAAGACTCATCAGGTAGGACTTTTATTCACTGTTTTATTAAATCGGTGTCTCTTTACTCATTAAGACGCCTAAAACTTTGCTTCTGATGCTAATTTTTATCATTACTTCTCTTACCATAATTTAACTTTATCGCTGATAGATTCAACATGCTTTTTGTCGGGTTTTCTGAGTCCAAACCAAAGAGCTTGCTTGATTTGTGCGCAAGGAAAGTATTTGAGTGGTAGAACTTGTGTGTCTTCATGCTCTTCAGAAGGAAGTTTTCCCCATTCGACTACGAATTCATGTCAAAGTAAACATAAAAAACTACTTTCAGATTTTCATAATTACCTTTTTCCTCATTAGGTTGTTACTATGCTTCTAGATATTATGTAAAATAATTTTTCTAGCCACTTATTTAATTAATTTTTCCTTCGAATTTAGGATACTTTAGGATATTGTGTCCCTTGTACCTCACCCGGCCAGCTAATATCAGATTATAGTTGCTTCAGCTGCAATGAGACGTGCGCGACCTGCTCAGGAATAGAGCCTACACAATGCAAAAGCTGCCATACGAATTCGTATTTTCTGGCTTATAACAATTCCTGCGTTGCGTGCGACACGAATGGATACTTCATTTCAGAGACTAATTGTACTGAATGCCATTCAAGCTGCGCAACTTGCAATGGATCTCTGTCAACTAATTGCTTATCATGTCCTGCTGGCAAATCAGGCCGAACTTATTTACTCCCTTTGAATCATTCTTGCGTCCGTTGCAACGTAGACGGATACGTTATTTCAGGCTCTCAATGTCTTCCTTGCGATTCTTCTTGTCTCACATGTAACGGGACTGCTCCTGACAATTGCCTCACCTGTGTCTCAGGAAAATATTTCTTTCCTGATAACAACACCTGCTTGGATTGCACTGCACCAGGATACTTCATTAACCAGGAGACCCAGCAGTGCGATATTTGCGACTCGTCTTGTAAAACCTGCAATGAAAAAACCCCAACGAGCTGCTTGAGCTGCTACCAAGGATATTATTTCGTAACTTCAAACAACTCCTGCTCCCTTTGCAAAGATATTCCAGGGTATTACGCGAATGATGTTGGTCAGACTTGCGATTCAGTGAACGCGGTTAATGTCATAAAATTTGATTTGCAGGAGCCTCCGCAGCTTTATATCATCAATTTTGATGTCCCTTTTGACCTAGAATCTGCCCAGGGAGAGATACGCCTTTATCAACTTACGAGTTCAGATGCTAACAGCCCTGAGATGAGTTTCTCACTGAGAAAAATCTCTTCTACATCTTATGAGTTAAACTTTCGCTCGTATACTGAGAGTAATGAAACTCGCTCACTTCTGCTGTCTTTTGAGCTGTTCAACAAAAATACTTCGAACGCGTATAAAGTTTTACCGACAACTCGAACAGCACCCATTATCACTGATTCCTCGGCTCTGAGTTCAGCATTGGCAGTTGGTTCTTCTTCTCAAGCCGTGTTTATTACTACTGCAGCGGCCTCACTCCTTTTCTATCTTCAGAGTAAAGGGAAAAGTCCACAGTTGATGAGGATTTTACAAATTATGGCTCGGATCACATATATGAAACTCATAGATGTCAATTACTTGACCCCTCTCGCCTCGTTCTATAATTACACAGATCTTGGCCAGTTCGGTTTGCCTAATTTTTTCAAAAACATAGACGATTCTACAGCCCCTAGCAATCGTCGAATTCTTGATCAATCGACTGAAAATATCACCACGAGTAACGGCCTTTTTACTGTCAATCCTGAAGGAAGCGTCGTTTACAATGGATATTATACTTATACCTTCAGTCAAGTGTTTCTTGATGGCTACGGCGGCATCATCTTCTCTTCATGCATCACTTTTACTCTCTATCTCGCTATTAAAGTGATCTCTCCATGCTTCAAAAACGAAAACTCCAAGATTAAACAGCTTTTAATAAAACTCGCTCAATCGTTCGAAAGAAGCCTCGTCATGACTATTCTGGTCTCCCGATACATGTACCTCTGCTCATCGCTGACATTCAACTACGTTTTTTGCCCTCTCAATGGGATTTACCAAATAATTAGCTTTATATTCGCCATTTTATGGACGATCCTCCTCTTAGTCATCTTGCTTCTGGCGCTAGCGGCTAGTTTTTACCACGGAGAGAATAAAGCGAAAATGAAAATGATACGGCCGGTTTTAAACGTTCTAGCAATACTGCTCCATGATTACCACGCCAAGAGATGGGTGGGCAGGGTGTTTACATTTTGGATCCTCCTATCAAATATTATTATCGTGCTAGCTTTACAGCTGCTAGGAAAGTGGCCGCTGGCTCAGCTAGGAGTTTTGATAGGTTTAAGTGTGGTGACGATCATTTTATCGCTTCCAACGAAGGTGTTCAAGACGACTGCGAATAAAATAATTATGATAGGAACAGAGACTGGATTCATCATTATTAATATCCTCCTCATTGTGATGTATTTACTTCAAGACTCAGGGTCTTCATATCAGATTCGAGTGGGGTTGAGCTGGACTGCTGTCGGAGTTAATATTGCGATTATCGTATTCCAGATTCTTGTCAAAATTGCCGAGTTTTTCCGGTTAAGAAAGAAGAAAAAGGAGGAGGAGGCGAGGAAAAAAAAGGAAGAGGAGATGAGAAGGAAGACAACCCAAAACTGCACTGATGAAAGCAATTTGCATGGTCGAACTGTGCTAAGCTCCAGCATTGATGCGAATGATTCGCATCTAATTCCAATGCGAAGCACTCCAGAGCCATATTCTTTCGATCAGCAGAGGTATACAAATGATATACCGCCGAAAAAGAGCAACCGTAGAAGTCAGCATGAAGCTTTCGAGGTCGAAGATACCAGAACTCACTTCAATCTGAATAGAGACTATCATTCGAGAGAACAGAATTATTAAATGACCGCTCAGAGTTCATGAATTATTCTTTCATTCATTGTGAAAGGACAAAATTAACAATTTTTCTGCATTAGTTTATTAGTTCCTTAAATCATCTATCAAATTATTTACAAATAGATATGATAAGGAACAAATTGATTATATTCTTGTTGTTTGTTGAGAACTCATTATTCTCTAGGCTATTCATTTAAAGTCCACGTGAAATAGATTATTAAAGCTAAGTATGTGCTGTTTGAGAAGCACTCGAAATATGCATTGCCCACAAATTTTAGAATTCACAATATGTGTTTATACCAGTCAATTTGATATTTTTATTATTGTTTTGTTTTTGCAGATGAATTGTTGGCATTGAGTAAAAATTATAAATTTTCACATTAAAACAGAAATCTCCTTCTTTGAAAGCCATCATCACTGGATGATGGCAGCATTTATTGATTCCCTTAGCAAATATAGACATCTTTTTCTAACCTTCTGAAAGTAATAAACTTTAGTTAACAAATGAAGTATATATAAACAGACAGAATTCCTATTGCTTAATCTCGAGACTCTTCGTCGGATGAAAAATCAGTTTGATAGGTCTATAATCAAGCTTACTCAGCTCAGCGCTAGCTGATACTTTTTGGTTGTCTATCGTAACAACCTGCAACGAAGCCGCTTTCGTATCCAACTTCAGATCTATTTTGCTTTTAATATATTCCAGCTCTTTCGACGACAATTTCTTAAAATTTCTCAAGGAAATTGTGACTGTTTTAAGCCCATCTGATTTCAAAAACATATTTTCAACATGCGCTAGACCTAGCTGCTGATACCCACCAAACGACAGAGTAATTTCCCTTACCCTTTTTAAGCACATGAGCGCACTTTCAATGACCTTCAGCGGTGTTTCACCGCTATCAATCGGGAATACGAACTCCGGTAGAAACTCATCCAGGAAGAAAAACTCTATCGTCTCCAAATTTTTTAGCAAAGAAACAGTCTGCATTAATTGTTTAAAGGCAGTTTGATTGTTAGCTTGGAATTTAGCCTCGGATAGATTAATATTCACTCCAATTTTCGTCAAACGAGTGAGATTACCTGCATATTGGGCGAGACAGCCTGAAAAGGTATGGAATAAATGGGTTTGGTACCTTTCTTCGAGACGGAGGTATGAAACCCTAGATCCACCAAAGGAAAGAGTCTTATGATGAAACTCGGAGCAGCTTTTCGTGTAAGCATATACTGAAGTCGTTTTGATTCCATTCGCCTCATTTCTGACTGAGAAGCACACATACTCTATCGGGTCGAATACGTTCAGCTCCTCTTTTAAGGTAAATTCCAGTTTGAATTTGATTTCGCTTGGTTCTGGCATAAATCCGAATATACCTTCGCTATACTCAAAGCAATTTTGCGAAAAATCATTAGGTAGTTCGATCCGTACGTCTATCTTTACGTTTTGAGATTCGATTAGATGCGTTAATTGATGAAAATTCTTCATGAACCGATACCACTCGAAAGTTTTATTTCCAAAATTGAGTTTTAGCATCTTCAAGTTGGATAGGCGAGCTAAACAGGCCCGTAGCGTATCAAAATTCCCAAAATCACCACTGCTATCATGAATTTCGAGACACAGCGTCTCTAGCGTTACAATCGAACCCAAAATCCTCCAAAACCTCTCTTGATACATCCCTTTTTCCTCTTGATCAGAAAAACTCGGGGTAATGCATATCGAGGATAAGTTTCTCAGTCTGTACGCTGAGAGACTTGTGATTTTTATCGTATCGAAAGGTGGAGCGAAGTTCAGAATATACTTCATTTCTTGTGAAACTTCAAAGAGGTTGTGGGTGCTCGAAATGAATGTCTTTCGTGTTGCAGGCTTCTTCAGTAAGCAAGTCGAATAAGGCCTGACTAATTGAATTTGAAATTTCTCAGAGCATGCTGGGAGATATTGGAAAACAAATGACATTGTTTTGGGGCAATGCTCTCTTTTTGAGAGGATTCGCGTGGATTTGACGTTCTTTGAAAGACGACATACTCGTCTAAGTGCCATGAGATTTGGGTTAAGGCTATGGAAGAAGAGATTCAGATTTAAATCATTGCATCTTCGAAGGACGAGAGCTGAAAGGGATTTGAGCGCGTGACATGGGCGGGAATCTAGAGTAAGGCTGAATTTTGCTCCTCTGATTTGGGTCACGCCTTTGAGGGTGTTGGTTGTTTTCAGGTATCTCATTCTTAGCTCGAAGTGTTTTGGTAAAAGGCGATTATGAGATGAAGGGTCTGAATGAAGCTTGCTTCGTACTGTTTTGTTCTTCCGAACTTCGGTAGAACGGAGCCTGTCGTTAAAATTGTGGAATTCGGTGATTTTGAAGGAGGATTTTGAGGGAGTGGTATGCATTCGTGGGTGGATAGTTTGCGAGATGTTGAAAATTATTTATGCTAGCGGAAATATTCGAATATTCTTTTCTTGGAAATAATAATAAGAGTGTTTTGCAATTCTGCTACCTGTTTAAAATAAGCAGCTTTTCTAAGTGCTAGTTATATATGTTTATCCTAGCCGCGGTATAGAGACAAGAAATAAAGAGGGAAACCTCATCATAATAAGCACGACTTAGATGAGAAATAAAAGAAAAGTGTAAATTCTGAAATATAAAGAAGTCTTTCTATGAAATTACTATCTAGGTCAATACCGATAATGAGATAATGCTGGCTTCTGGATAGTTGCCTCTGATTTTCGTTCAATTATAGTTTTAGCTTGAATTGACGTTGTTAAGTAATACGTGTAACATGTTTGGTAGTTGCAGCTTCTATTGAATATCTTTGGAAATTATTCGGTAACTTAGTGTCAAATAATATCTATACTGATTGCATGAATTTTATATAAGTTAACTGGGATAAATATGTCGTGCTGGCGACAAAAGCATAGCTGCCTTTTTCCTTATTCAGTAGTTGATAGCTTGAGGACAGATGTGATCGACAAACAAATTTGCCTCTTGCCCAGACGCATGGAAAAGTTGGATGCTATCAAAAGAACTAACGAGAAAGTTAATATCTACATTGGAAAGCAATACTTCTCGTCTAATACCGGCCGCTGGACTTTTCTCGATTTGCCTTCATTGATGAAATTCCATTATACAGGCAAAATAATGTTGAAACATAGAAAGGGACTTATGGCGAGAGAGAAGAGCTGAGAATAGAACTACCTCTCTTTGAATATCTTTCTTTGGAGTTTCACTATTAAGAGTAGTACCTTCATCGAAAATTAATCTCCAATAATCATCCTTTTTTTAATTGATAATATCCAGAACATTCTCAAGCAAATCGGATTCAAAACTTCGAATCTATAAAATCAACCTCAGCTGGAGAGGAAAACATAATGCTCTTTATTAAAAAGCTGAAATCAGTAATATTTCGCCAACGCACCATTTTCCTCGTAATTTTTATTTTCACGCCACGAGATCTGGCTGTTAAATTTTTAAAAAAACGTTGAGGCAGTGAAACGTCTCAAATCTTAATACAATCAGGCAGATGCTTAGTTAGAAAGCCCATTTAATGGAAAATCCTACATCCCTTTCAATTTGTCGTCTCAAAAACAAACAAAAAAAAAGTCCGAAAAGCAATGATATTCCTGAACTCTATTCAGCATATCTTTTCTAGATCCGATCCAAACATTTCTATGTATACATCTTCACTCGTTTAACTGTCGAGCTCTTGAAACAGACCAAATGAGATGACCTATAACAAAAAAAAAGCCAATGAATCATTATTCCTATAGAATATTGCATTCTTCGAAGTGTTTTATAAAATCCTTGAAACATTATCAAAGAGCCTCTGAGCGCTCCTGCCTGTACCTCGGATACAACCCATATTGCTATTTGAGCGTTTCTTTCAAATTGTAGAGAGATTCAAGTATTCCTCCTTTCAGAGGGTCGTAAAATATATCTATTTTTTTTTTTCTTCTTTGCCGATAATTCAGTATCAGCGCGCGAAACGCATCCAAAATATTCTATTAAACAAAATCTGCAGCTTCCAAAAAAATCATTTCCGTATGCAACTGCCAGAACGTACAACTCTTCCTTTCAATATCTTCGTGACTCAGTGCGAAGAGGAAAGCCACCCAGCTCACTCTCATCCCTATTTCCAACACAAAAACCAGGGTACCTGAGTTTTCTGGACTATTGATAGTTGATGTATCCATGATATTTGTAATCTAGAAAATTCCATCAGCTTGATTTTTTTTTCTTTTTGATTCTGATTAACTAAGCAATAAAATGATTAGAATATTCCTAGGTGAAAAAATATTGTTCGTAGCAGCTTCAAAAATTATTATAAAAAACACCTCCACGTAAAATAGGCATGACGTCACACTGTTTTTCGCTCTCAGCGAAATATAACAATCTCCTGGAAAAAATTTATAAATCAATCCAGAAATCAGAGAAATGAAAGGCAATAACTCCTTTTCGCTTGGAAATTGGACCGTCTTAAAGTTCCTTGAATCCGGATCGACAGCCGAGTAAGCATTTTTGATTCGATTTAGCTCACCACCTTCCTCTAGAGTCTACCTTGCTCAAGATGATAAGAATCGATCATTACTAGCTCTGAAAGTCTTTACTTTCGAAGCTAATGAAGAGAGGATTCAGCAAGAAGTCGGTATATTACAAGAACTTGACCATCCAAGAATTCTCAAAGCTGTCGACTATCAAAGACTTCAGGTTACCAATCTGGGCTCAGCGGGCTCTGAGCTACCGGTACTTGTGACCGAGTACGCGTCAAACGGGGACTTATTCAAGCTTGTTAGCGCTTTCGGAAGATTCCCCGATTTTTTGGCTCGATCGTACTTCCATCAGCTTGTCGACGCGCTGGAGTATCTTCATAGCAGAAACATTGCTCATGGGGATGTTAAGCTTGATAATATCCTCGTCGACTCTAACTTTAGCCTCAAACTTGCTGATTTTGGGATGGCAATGAAGTACTCTAAAGGCACTGTACTAAACAAAAAATATGGAACGTGTCTCTATTTTTCTCCCGAGAAACACCTCGAGGAAGCCTACGATCCATTCCAAGCGGACTTATTTGCGCTTGGGATTGTTCTATTCGTCATGGTTTCTGGAGTTCTTCCATTTCAGTCGGCTACCGAAAACGATGAGCTTTACAGTTTGATTATTGAAGGGAATTATGAAGAGTTTTGGCAGGTACATGAAAAGTTAAGGAGTTTGAGGGGAGGTAATTCTCAAAAAGGGTTTTACAAAACAGCTTTTAAGGAATTAATAAACAATATGCTGTGCTTTGATCCTGAGAATAGATATACATTGAGTCAGATCAAGGGATGTGAATATTACAGAGACAGTACTCTAAACGATGATAAACTCTTTGACTTTGTGAATCAAATTGCAACCAAAATGCAATATTAGATAAACATCATAAGACTTTTTATCATTTCTGCTTTTCACCTTGATGAGGTTATTTATTAATCTTGCGTAATTTATGAAGTGTTATGTTAATAATAAGTATTAAGGACTACTGCAATTACAATTAATTTATGGTATCAGTTTTTCTCTAAGATTACTTTTTATTACTCAGTAGAATTTGATAATAATAGCGAAATGAATAAGGAACTGTGCTTTGAATTTAAAGCAAATCATGCTAAAAGAGAAATAAGCAAGAAATGAACAAAAGATCAAAAATACTCGATACCGGAGGTTATCATACTCTTTGAGCTGACGTGTTCCACTCTAGTCAGAGATCAAATATAGATTCTGGTTAGAAATTGATTTTTTCATGTAATTCTAATGAAAATGATGTCCAAGATGATTAAAAATTCCGTATAACATGATGAAGGGAGGGAGAAGAGGAGATGCTAACAGATGAACAACACAGGAATTCATCAAGGTAGTTTGATGGCTTCTTCGTTTTTCTTTGTTGAAAAATAATGAATGTGTAAAAAAGCCAGCTTTTTGATTGTTAAATAGACAAGCATAAAGCTCGAAATGAGATTATTTCACTTGATTGTTGTGAATCTTTCAATAATTTCGATAGCAAATCGATTATCATCGTGATAGTTAAGCATGCCTTGCTGTATATTATTGGGTGATATAAACATAAGAGAAAACTAAAATTAATATTGAAGTCAAATTAGTGACTGTTCTTGGCTATTTAATCGTTTTTTCTCAGGAAAAAGACCTGACTCTTCTTCATGCAAGTATCCAGGTGCTAAAAACTTATTTTGCTCCTACAGAGCTTTCATCTTTTGAAAATGAAACGCACAGAATTAAGATTTTTCATCAGATACCAAAAGAATTTGTTATTTTTAGATATTGGGAACAGAATTCTGTTTATCGCCTCATCCTAAGAAATCAGAAAATGGAAAGTACTACCAAACCAACAAGCTTGGCCATTTTTGGTAAAATCTTTACCGCGAACCGCAAGAATTTATGGGCAGAGGCAATATTAATCGAAAACGATCGAATAGCTTTCGTTGGAACCCAAGCCGAATGCAAACAAATAATGAAAAGCGGATCTAGCATCAAAGTCCTCGAATCTGACGAGCTAGTGATCCCTGGCTTCATTGATAGTCACATACACCCTATCGCTGGAGGTCTCATGGAAATGGATTGCAAAATTACGGGAATTCCATCACTTGAGCTCGCTTCTCCTGTCATCAAGGACTATATCATACAAAATCCCGACTTCGCTTGGATCAGAGCGAGCACCTACGAAATCGGATGGTTTGTTGGTTCGAATCCCCCCACTTATCGAGATCTTGACTTAATTTGTCCGGATAAGCCGCTTGTGCTAATGCGTAGTGATTGCCACTCTTACTTTGTAAATTCAAAAGCACTTCAAGCTGCCGGCATCGACGAATCTACGCCTAATCCTCCCAAAGGAGTCATCGAGAAAGACGCTGAGGGTAAACTTACCGGTGTACTACATGAGGATGCCATGAACCTAATACGTGCAGCATCGCCTCGTTTGAACGACGAAGCTAGAGAAAAGGCATTGTTTATTGCGCTTGACCTTATGATGAAAGAAGGAATCACCGCTTTCAATGACGCTTGTGTGAAGCCTCACTCTTACAAAGCCTACAAAAAATATGCTGAACAAATCAAACTAGGTAACCCTCGAGCTGCGCTTTCGATAGGCTGGGATCAGCTGAGTCCTGAAGAGAAGAGTGGTTTTACTAGCAGTATATTGGCAGAAAAATTGAAGATCGCGCCTTCTGAAAAGATTAAAATTTCGACGATAAAAATCTTTGTTGATGGAGTGTTGGAATCTAAGACGGCTCTATTCGAGGAGCCGTACCTGTCTGATAAAGGCGAACCTACTGAAGTCCCGCAATACGGACAGCAGAACATGACTGAAGTGGAATTAGATAAGATCTGTGAGTCGCTCCATGCAAACAATTGCCAGATTCACAGTCATTGTATAGGCGACAAGGCGTCGAGAATGGTGCTAGATTCTATTGAAAAAGCCAAGAAGACGCTCGGAGAAAAAGACCTAAGGCATTATGTGGCTCATGCGCAGTTTATCAATAAAAAAGACATTGCTCGCTTTAAAGATCTGGATGTTGGATGCTGCTTTTCGACTGTTTGGTGCCAAGTTGATGAATTTACTGCGACAGCCGAGAAGTGCTTGGGTGTGGAACGTGTAAATTCTCAGTACCCGATCAAATCGCTATTGAAAATTGGTGCAAAAGTTTCCTTTGGAAGTGATTGGCCGGTTTCGACTTTCAGGCCGCTAGATGCAATTGAAGTCGCGGTCACGCGTCGAGCGTTGGGAGGAAAAGGTGATAAAGAGCCTCTGGTAATAGACGAGGCGATAGAGGTTCAAGATGCGATTTTGGCATACACTATTGATTCAGCTTGGCAACAGAACTGGGACAACGATATTGGCTCTTTAGAAGTTGGAAAGAAAGCGGATCTTGTAATTCTTGACCGGAATATTTTCAACATCATTGAGAAATCTTCAATCCATAAGGCACAGGTGGTGGCAACGATGATTGACGGAATGTTTGTCTTTCAAAAACTTAGCAAGCTTTAGAGAACAATTTGCATAGTAGAGCAATTAAACACTATATTTACATAAGGTATTCAAAAAGAAGAAAAAAAAAAAGGAGAAAGGTATCATGAAAGTCTTTATTCAATTTGCCTGAAGTAATTCAGAGAAATTTTTGAAAACACAATCTTAGAAGTTTTCTTAAAATGAAACTCTTAGCTATTACGTTCTAAATTAGTGAACTGCTGTATGATAGTTATTTTCAGACTGTTTCATATTGTTTGCGATAGATTCGTATGAGAAGTTTACCAGTTTCTTTTAAAATAGGAAATTTCAAGATTCTTTTTATTAGTCACTCTTGAGCTATGAGAGTAAGCGCACGATTTGAATAAGATTCTCGAGGGTCTTGCGATCAGGAAATCGACATGGAAGACGCTGTCACTTTCGAGACTGAAATGATGTATCCAATGCAATTAGAATGAGAGGCTCTCGCAAAATTAAATGTTGGAGACTTAGCAGCTAATAAACTAATATATCGGGAGACTTGAGACTTTTAGTATTGCTCATTAGCACCATTATGCTCTTTTCGTTACTTAACGAGCTTCGAGAGAACACCACTTCCTCTTGTCCTAACAGTGATTTTTGAAAATTTTGTAATAATCGTAAGAACAGATGTTTCTCAAATTTCAATTTAAAGGATTATGGCTTAATTTCATAGAAATAGCCCTTTTATAAGGAGAAATCTAAGAACAAATCTTAGTTAGGAGCTTATTCTGCTCGAATTCATTCGAATCTTGTTCATTACATTGTAAATGGACTTCTTTCTCCGTATTCAAATCTGCAACATGGAATAGCAAGCTCTCAGGAACAGATAGCTCGCATGACAGTTAGTTTGGAGAGAAATAGTAACAAAAAATAGCGGAACATTCCGTTCTTCATTGTAAGAAAAAACTGCCAGCTAATAGAGAAAATTTCCTTTTAAATTCTCAAAACAGAGACTCTTTACATGGACTAATCTCTTTTTCACCCTTTATCTATTTAAAGTTTGACTCCTGTCAAAATGGACCCCATCAATATTGCACTTGTAGACTCATCCTAAATTATCAAAAATTCTTGAAAGAATGCGGCTTGAACAGGCTTTCACTCACGAATGGTACCAAATATCGCGCTTTCCATTGTCAGCGTAGCTGCACTCCTGTCTGATTGTCCCTTCGGCTCAACTTTTAAAAAGGTACAAACTTTTAATTCTAAGGGTAGTTTGATTAATAATGCCAATCTAAGCTTCTGGAATAAACTTAGCGTTGCTCTCCAAAACATTCAAAAATCCAATCATTCTCTGCGGTTTCGTTGATTGGCTGATTGGACTGAAAGAGACCCGCAAGATTCGAATAGCCGCAGGTTCTGGTTGAGAGTCCGGAACTAAGTTCCTAAGAAAAAGAATTAAAATTTTTTAATTCCAGGGTATTAATTTCCTGTCATTAAATCGGCTCCGGAGTCGCCTGATAAAAGCCATAGCTAAGGTTAGAGACTTAGGAACTCCTCGTGAAGTTCTTAGAAGCAAAAAACTGTTTGAAGCTACAGATCTTAGCTTCTCAGATCCTCTTCCTATTTTATTTGATTCAAAAACTATCTGCCACAACAAAAAAAAAATGGCAATGAGACTAATTCGATTAGATTCCAACTTAAAGGCTCATAGGAACGAAACAAGCAATACAATGCTGATTGCAGCAATTCAAACGATTTTTGGGATTAGAAGGCGCATCGTGCGCTTTGTGCGCTAGTTATGTACTCGCAAAGTCAAATTTATTGAGTAGCGGGCCAATCTAGAGAAAATTTACGAAATAGGGTCGTTTAGGAACCTCTGTTGGCTGCTGTCGCTTGCTGTGAGCCTATTACAGATAATCCTAGTCTCAAAGTCACCTAAACCAATTGATGATTTGAATATTTGGAAAATGAGCAGCGTTATCTCGCTCATGTAGTTTTTTTTTTTCTAAATTCGATGGGTTTTGTCTCTTAGTTGCTCACACACTCGCCACCTTTCCCATGCACTTTTTGTTATGCTATGTTTCATCGGTTTTCGATCGCAATTTCATCGATGAGAACGGTAGCTTCAAAAACTCCATTTGTCGAATTAAACAGCCATCGAATTTTAGGGCACAAAACTCAAAGCTCCGCTCATGAGATCCCCGTTCAAATGACTTTGATCGTTGTAAACTGAAAATTCGTCGCTCTTCGCTTCAGATTCGAAAAATAATTCGCATTCAGACGTCAGGAGTTATTGTAAAGCTCCAATGCAAGTGTATTCAAAGAAGAACCAATCCAAGTCTATCCTGCGCCTAATTCTAGTCACCTCTGAGCAGAAATATTTCTAATATCTAAGTAGTTGTGGAGAGTTCAGAACACTTTTTTTTTCTACAAGGGCCTCTATTTTTGGTTTTCTACTATCACAGGGAATTGCAGAGCCGATGCATTCGTGAGTTAAATGAAGTTTTGGTTTTCTGGCCGCTTATGGAATAAAAACATTTTTCGTTTGATTCCAGGGGCTGGATCGGGATCTTGAATCAAGTTTAATAGCAGCCAATAAGAATAAAAGCTACTTTATAATCGATCCTGAAGAATAAATTAACTCTTGAGGCAAATTATCGGCTATTTAAAGCAGAGTTCTGAAAAGCTAATAAATTATTAAAAATTTCTCAATCTATCAAATGAAAGCCTTCGCTTTTATTGCTCTTTTTGCACTCGTTGCTTTCAGTGCCCAAGCCACTGAAGTGACTGAACTTGACTCAGCTCTCGCTGACCTCGAGCTCTTCGCCCAAGAACTCGACCAAACCGCCATTGAAAACTTGAAGATCGGTAAATTCATCAGCAATGTCGGAAAAGCTATCGGAAAAGCTGCCCCTGTTGTTGCTAAAGTTGCTGGTGTTGTCGGTGCCGTCGCTGGTGGCCCAGTTGGTGCCGTCGCTGCCACCGTTGGCAAGGTCGCTGGTGTCGCTTCAATCGTCTCTGGCAGAGAACTCGAAGAACTCGAACTCCTTGCTCAAGAAATCGACAACTCTGAAGAAATTGCTAACCTTAAGCTCGGCAACGTCTTCAAGAAGATCGGTGGTGCTATCAGCAAGGTTGGAAACATCGCTGGTAAAGTCGCTGGTGTCGCTGGTGCCATCGGTGGCAATGGTGCCATTGGAAAGATCGGCAGCGTCGCTGGCAAGGTTGCCGGAGTCGCTGGAGCCCTCGGTGGCCTCGAAGAAGAAGAGGAATTAGAACTCTTCTCCCAAGAAGTCGATGAATCCGCTATTGAAGCCCTCAAGCTTGGTGACTTCTTCAAGAAGGTCGGTACCGTCATCAGCAAGGTTGGTGATGTCGCTGGTAAGGTCGCTGGTGTTGCTGGTGCCATTGGTGGAAGCAAGGGAAACAAAGTTGCTGACATCGCTGGTAAAGTTGCTGGAGTCGCTGGTGCCCTCAGTGGCCGCGAGCTCACCCTCTCTCTTATTGCCCAAGACCTCGACTCTCAATCCGTTGAATGCCTCAAGCTCGGAAACTTCTTCAAGAAGGTCGGTGGTGCCATCAGCAAGGTTGGAAACATCGCTGGTAAAGTCGCTGGTGTCGCTGGTGCCATCGGTGGCAATGGTGCCATTGGAAAGATCGGCAGCGTCGCTGGCAAGGTTGCCGGAGTCGCTGGAGCCCTCGGTGGCCTTGAAGTCGAAGAAATCGAATTCTCCAAGTTCGGTGATATCATGGGCAAGATCAGCGATATCGCTGGTAAAGTCTCTGGTGTTGCTGGTGCCATTGGTGGAAGCAAGGGAGGCAAAGTCGCTGACATCGCTGGAAAAGTCTCCACCATCGCTGGTCTCTTCGGAGGACGCGAACTCGAAGAAGAATTCGTCCAATTGGCCCAAGAACTCGATGAAGCCGAAATTGCTGACCTTAAGCTCGGCAACTTCTTCAAGAAGGTCGGTGGTGCCATCAAGAAGGTCGGAAACGTCGCTGGTAAAGTCGCTAATGTTGCTGGAGCCCTCGGTGGCAAAGGTGTCATTGGAAAGATCGGTGGTATCGCTGGTAAAGTCGCTGGAATCGCTGGTGCCATTGGAGTTGAAGAAGAACTCGAAGCCCTTAACCTCGGAGGTCTCCTCGGTAAGGTCAGCGGTGTCGCTGGTACCGTCTCCCAAGTCGCTGGAGCCATCGGAGGAAAGACCGGAAACAAAGTTTCTGGAGTTGCTGGCAAAGTCTCCCAAATCGCCGGAATTTTCGGTGGACGCGAAGTTGATGCTCTTGAAGACTTCAAGCTCGGCAAATTCATTGGCAAGGTTGGCGAAATCGCTGGTAAAGTTGCCGGAATCGCTGGTAAAGTAGCTACCGTCGCTGGTGCCATTGGTCTCGAAGAAGAAGAAGCCCTTGAAGACTTCAACCTCGGCAAGGTCGCTGGCAAAATTGGTGGCATCGCTGGCAAAGTCGGTGGTATCGCTGGCAAAGTCGGTGGCGTCGCTGGAGCCATTGGAGGAAAGACCGGAAACAAGGTTGCCGGAGTCGCTAACAAAGTTGGTGGCGTCGCTAACAAAGTCGGTGGCATCGCTGGATTGTTCGGTGGCCGCGAAGTCGAAGTTGAATTCCTTGCTATGTAAGAAGAGTAAAAAAAAAGTTTAGTGAAAAATTCCTCTAGTCTTTAGAGTCGATTTCATATCTTTACAACTTTAAAGGTTAATTGACAGCACATAACATTTTGCTCGGTTAGAATAGAGGAAAAAACATTGACAAACATAATTGCGTCATAGTTACAGAACATATCAAAACATTTAAGCGAAGAAATATAGTGTTCAATAAAAAAAAATAATAAAATTGTTTCACCTACTTCAAAACAATGTTTTATTTTAGCGCAGAGTCGTTGGGTATAAATAACATGCTTTCGAGAAGTCAAATTCAGAAATATTATAGTAGGAATCGGGGCGAGAGGTCTCGAGTCTATGCTAAGGCAAATTAGTTCATGAAGAAAGAATGCTTATAGAGGTTAGTGTAACGAGCTGACATGAAACACACAAATATTTTTACAAAATTGTACAATTCGTCTACTGTGCGCACATTTTTACGAGTAAAAATGAATTAACCTCAAGGTCTTCAACTTCCGGCATTGAACTAGTAAATGTGACGTATCTTGTTCTGAATTTTTAGAGATCTCAAAGAAATCCCATTTTCTCATGAGAATAAGATCTTAGTAATGATTACTTTATTGCTGGAGTAATCATTTTGTTTCTCTGTGGGCGTCTGTGGTATGCCTATCGGACGAGGAAACGTCGAATTATTCCACAGTGAGTTTCTCGAAGATCTTTCCAAAAAAAAGTTTTTCTGAGATGTTTCCGGAGGGTGTCTGACGCTTTGACTCATAATCGTTGTGAGAACTTAAACGCTTAAGAATAACCATCCTCAAGAACCTATCATCCTCATAACGATTTTCATCAAGCAAATTTTTAAGATTAACCGGTGGTAAGTTTAAATTAAGATAAAGGCAACCTTCGATCTGAAAACCTGCTTTGCAATCATTTTCCTCTTCGAATCTTCATCACTCCGATAGTTTTCATGCTCCCCAACCTTCATGGTCTTTCTCTTTGCTTCGGTATTAGACAAGGAAAAAAAATTTTAAAAAAATTGTATGGACGTTTCTTGGAATTCTAAACACGGATTTCTAAAACTTAACTACAGGCACAGTTCTTAGGAACACAAATTAGGGACTGCTTTCAGAAAAACTAATTGATTCTTGTTCGACTCATAAGTTCCTTTCAAAACTGCTGCTAGTACTAGCAGTTCGTCGTCAACATTTCAAAAAATTCTTGCAGTTTCAGCCGGAAAACTCAGTTTCCGTGGCTTTTCCTGGCAAGAGACGTGCAATCGAGAGTTCGTTCGAAACTGCTTTTTTTGCTTGATAATTAAAAATTCTTTTTTGAGTTGCAATATCATGCTCATTTATAGTCCATGAGTCTAAAGATCGCATTTTATTTAATTAAATTCAGATTAAACAAAAAGGGTCTTTCCTCTTAAAATAAAAGATCAATTCGTACTTTTGCTCTCACGACATCTACTTCTGAGCAAAATAAATGAAAAAAATTGCTCCTCTTGGCTGGGATGTCGGGTAATCGGGCTATGAGTTGCGTCTAGCTTACATGGAACGAAAAATCTGGTAGAATTAACCGACTTGATAGAGATATTCTCAGAAACGAGCTTGCCGAATAAAATTTATTAGGTTAATATAGATTAAATTGGAATTTCCTCATCCACATTCTGGAACTGGGAAGAGCCAAAAGCATTAGCTAAGAGACTTTTATTGTCAGACAAATCGTGCTTTTGGCGTTGTTGCAAATTAACGCTTTTGCTTAAAAACTGAAGTTACGAAAGAGATGTCACCATGCAATATTTTGAATAGGAAAAAGTACCGAAGAAGTCCCGCTCTTTTCCTAGAAGTTCTCAGAAGTCTGAAGAGTTGACGGTCAGTATCAGAGATCCATATTGACCAAATCAAAGGCTTACATTGCCAAAGCGAGCGCTAAATTCTTCGTTAAGATTGATATAAATTAATTCAGAGACTATGAAGCACGTTGCTTTACAACACCCTTGGTCATCTGTGCAAAAATAGATCATGAATAACAAAACTAAAGATTTTTGAGCACAAAGAGAGTTGTTGAGCTGAGTTCACATCAAGACTTTTCCAAAATGAAGGAAGCGATGCTCAATTTATCAAATTTATACATATGGCAGCACTTTACAGTCATCCCTCGCCCTCTCGAGCAAACGCTACTTTTCCTAAAACTGGTTATTTTATTTTTTTTTACTTTATCTCTTGATATCCGTTTGTGGTTCGAAAATTTTCTCATTCTGGTCAAAAAGAAATTCTCCGGTTATTTCATTCACAATTCGAATAGAGCATGAGGTCTTTGGACTTCATAGCACTCTGTACAATTGGCACACTTATATCATTCTTTTCCAATTTCCAATATAAACATGGAAATATAAGTTTCATTTCAGTCAAATCTCTTTTAGTTCTCCATTTAAAGTGGATCTGTAAATTTCCAAATAGAATAATCTCATTCAAATTACATGGTTGGGGATAGATGTTTTACTGATTTGCCAATTTGAAATCCTATCATTTCTTCATTTACCAAGTCAGTTTTCATTACTATTTTCAGACTTCACCTGCGAGGATGAGGATATTATTGCTAATTAACATGCAAGATCTACCATCTTGTCCATGACTAACGGCCAGCTAGAATAAGACATGTTCTCGCTGAAACACCTTAATATTCAAGAGATTTTTAAAATTTCTATATCTGAAATTCAGTAACTAAAAACGCCCAAATTTCTTTAATTAAATAAGAGAGATAAATACTAGCCTTCTCAATAATCGTGTTTCGACATGGCTGCTAATTTAACACTTGGCAATTTCCTTGGCGTTGACGCCGTGAACTCATTCGGCGCCGGGACCTTTCAACTTCGCTCTAATGAAGGCTATACTTACACGAAAGTAGAACTCGGGAAGGAAGTAAATGCAATTGTGTCAATTCTGTCGGTAAGTGGAGTTTTATTCAGTCTTGTTACCTCTATCGCTCTCAAAACACACAAGCATGCCGTTGGGAAAATGGTGATTGGGTTATGTCTCATGGATCTGATGCTTAATGGTGCTCTCATCTTCGATTTTGGAGATATCTATGATATCAGTTTATGCCAGCTCCAAACCTTTTTCATCTACTGCGGTTATGGGGGATCCTTGGCCTGGACGTGCTGTTTCGCTCATTCCCTCTGGTACAGCCTAAACATCGGAGAGGCGATCATCAAAGACTCGTTATTCAAAATTTATGCTTGGATCTCCAGCGCAGCTGCCTTAGTGATTGGAGCTGTAGCTGTATTCACTCGTTTCAGACAAATAGACGACGGCTTGAAGATCTGCAAACACGTGCACGGTTCAAACGGGTACTTGGCTGATATCGGAGATTTCCTCGTCTTGGTGTCTCCTGCCGTGATAAGCATTTTAATCTGCTCGATCTGCTACATCTTAGTGATAAAGAAATTAAAGGATTGGGGCGCCAGAATGTACCTCGAGCTCCTATTGTATCCCATCATATTGTTAATCTGTTATTGCCCATTGGCAATTCTTGCGGTCTATACGAGATACTCTGGATATCAACCGTCAGAGACATTGTATGCGATTTGCAATGGCCTGTTTTCCGCGCAAGGCTTTTTGAATGCGTTTGCTTATGGACTCTCTCGGAAAGTGGTTTTAGGGTGGATGTGCAAGTGCTGCCTTCGTAAAAAGCCACAAAGAGTAGGAATTGATTCTGATTTGTCTGAACCTGAGAACATTGGCTCCAATTTGATGGATCCAGGCCAAGCGACAGACTCTTTGATCTCACAAGCGAGTTAAAATATTTGGAATGTTTCTCTTATAAAATAATAACGGAAATTTTAAAGAGTGTTTTTTATATATATTCAGATAAGATTGGGCCATCGCAGCTGTTTTTATCGCTTTTTTCTTCGTAAATTATATGGCCATCAGGAAATCAACATTAAATATTGTGTATTATTCCTTGAGACAACAAATTTTCATTTTCGGCTTGACTGAGTAGGAATTTGATCTGAAGTTATTTAGTTTGTAATATCAGTCTTGAATCTTACTATTTCTTTTAACTAAACAATATTTGCATCATATGGTCTGATTCCTACACTTTCAAAAAAGTGATCATCATTACGAAATGATGATTAGCTGACATGATTATTACTTATTTTTTTCATAATAATGTTGTATGCAGAATTAATGAACATTAGAATGGTACTATTTTGCAATTATAATGGCTTCTGCTCACTAAGTCGAAATTTTCTAAAAGTTTTGTCGAAAACTAGAGATATTATCCAACCAACCAGACTGCTGCTCTATCAAAGCTTAAGTATTTTTCCTAGTCACATCAAATGAGCAAAGGGCTCTTCTCCATTTTAGGATCCCATTATTTTATTGAATCAAATTTCTTCCAGGCTTCGGTAAACAACAGAAAACAGCTGTACAAGATTTATTCTCTTCCTCCAAACCTCACAATTTTATAAGAATGAGAAGCGCATAATTTTTTTCAAAGAAATTGAGTCTGTAGCTTAGTGACGCTCAACTTTAAAGGAGACTGATTCTGCACCAATGCAGTTTTTTTGTATATCCATGCAGCAGTCATAGAACGCAGTTAACCCTTATTATTAGTTATTGGTTCCATCATTTTTTAAATATCTCCTTGCCTTTGTATTCTGGAAACTACGATCCACGGAAACAAAATCTCTTGATAATCGAAACCAATGATACTAAAAAACTAAAACAAGTTACTTACCAAATCTTGAAAATTTTTCAGTACCTTCTGCACTTTACTGATTATTAGCCGTCAATTTTCTTTTTGAACAAATAAAAGTTAGCAAACTCCAGCGCCTTTAAACTAGTAATTCCATAGGAGTGGAAACATTTGGTTAGATCCCAGCCCAGAAAAATTCACTTATTCCTCTAAATAGTAGAGAAAAGCAGATTTTTAGGAAATGTAAGAGACATTGCATTTCCATAGCAAAGAAGACCGATACATATCGCGACTGAAGCCCTGAAACTCTGAGCTTTTGCATGATGGATAAATTCTTTAAGCCCGTATCATTGTTATTCCATTAATTCAATGAAAAATTTGCAAAATTAAAAACAAAATATCAGTACAGGTTATGCATAGATTGAATAAACCAATAAAGTCTTCCACATTCCTCGAATTCAGACCCAGCACAGACGCGCTTGTACAAAGAACCAACAAGAAGGTACCTTCCTATATTATTCTGTTTCTAATCTTTTAATTCAAGGTGCTAGTCCTTGATTTAGATGAAACTCTTGTCCATTGCCGAATGGAAAAGTTTGAAACAGCAACCTGCGTCACAAGCGTACTTAACCTCACTCAGAGAGCTCATATCAACTTGATTTCGTTTCGTTAGATAAAAGCAGAAGGATGCTATCTTACAATTCATATTGCCAAGAGACCTGGCCTCAAAGCGTTTCTGAAGAAGATGTCGGAGTATTACCAAATCATCCTTTATACTTCAAGCATCAAAGAAGTACTAATCGTATTTGCTTCGGGCCTAATTTATCGGAATAGTATGCTTATGCGGTGTTAAACGCGCTTCGTATAAAAAAATACTTTGCAGCAATATTCCATAGAGGGCATTGTGTCCAGAGCTATGGCAAAAAGATTGAAAAGAGATTGTCGATACTCGCAAGGTCTCCGAGTGATGTTGTTCTTATTGATGTAAACAACACTTTTCCTTTGTAATTGTTAATCTCTTGATCAATAAGGATTCTTCGTTGCACATCAAAAACCAGCCAGATAACATCTTAGTGATCAAGCAGTTTCGCGGTGAATCCAATGATTCGGAGCTCTATGAGTTAACTTCATTTCTGAGAGGGTTAGCGAGGTGCCCAGACGTCCGGCCAGTAGCGAAGAAATTTGCTGATTATTTACAACACTCAGCGAACCAAAAACAAGGGACTTCCATCGCCACGAAAGGCCTCGGAAATAAAACTTTCGAAACCAAGTTCATTCAGCTCCTCAATGACCAATACAAGCCAAGAATAAGGACTCCGAGGAAGAGCTACGATCAGGCTAGCTTTGAAAACACAGAAGAAGACCAAAATAATAATAGTCTCTCACCAAAGATAGCAGCGATGAACTTAAGCAAGCAACTGTTCTTCGAAATGATTAAATCAGGCTCGCCTGAGAATATTGAATATGAGAATGATTTTGAGACGAACCAGCGGTTCACCTTTGGAATGCGGAGCTACAGTCAGCCACATATCATCTTCAAGGGGGACCTTCAATTCGAAACTGAGAAATTGGCGGAGGCTGAGCTGCATTTGGCCCAAGAATTCGATGAGCAGCTGGTTGAGAGTCTGCCGCAGATGGCAGTAAACTCTCAATTCCTGAAACTCAGGGAGCTAGAGAAACCTACTTCTCCTACTTATTCTCTTTAATAAGGTAGAACTGAAAAATACGTAAAATATTAGAACTAACTGCACGAAGATAACTATATAATTCGGACTTCCTCGACATTTTTTTAAGCTTTTCATATTGTATATTAAACCCTGAATACTAAGAAAGGGTTTATTTCTACGTATTAATATATATATCGATTACGAAGCAGTACATTTTTCCTCTTTTTGATATCCTTGTTGGTTATGAGAAAAATGATAGGCTAGAAGAACAGAATTTATAATGCAGTATAGCATCAAAGCAAAATTTTCTAATCGTAGAATCTTAAACCTAGAACAGACATTTGAGTCCATCTTAAGACTGCTTCGGAATGGAGAAGGGTTAAATCGGGAAATCTTCGATTCCTGAATTTGATAAAAGTTTTGAATCATTCATTGAAATTGATTTTCCATGAGAGGGACAAAGCAAATTAGTTGCTACTTTGACATTAAGGGAAATTAATACATATTTGGCAGCGTATCACATAATATTTGAAATCGACTAAGTCATATTTGAATGAGTTAATTAATCAAAGTTTTGTAAGATTAGGCGGAATTTGGAATTGTCAAAAGGGAGATCATATGGCTTTTTGAAGACATATTCTCGCATTGCGAGATAATTGATAGAAGTTTTTCTTAATTAATGAGCGTGGTGAAATTTCTTGAAATTCATAAATTCATATGACTCTCAATTTCTTGATCCATTTTGAAAAGTCTCAAAAACAAATAATAGTTTGAGCTCAATGTGGAAGATTGAAAACGTTTGATGAAGCTAACTTTCAGCAAGAAGAGAGCTCAGAGAGCACTTTAGAAAAAGGAACTTAAAATAACCCTTCAAGATGAGAATCCAATCAAATTTTATTATCAGGATTTCTTCAATTGAATTACATGAGAATCCATCATTGAACTGTAGCGCAAGCATACTCGTGTCTTATAGAGGCTTCAGGCTCTTGATGTCTTTTTCTTTTTTGTGAAATCCTGGATGTAAGTAATTTTTTCTTTCTTTCAGGATTCCCTTAAACCAGCACAAAACGTAAATATTCCGAAGACAATCACAAACTTTCTGAAGAAATTATGCTTAACATACCAAAATTTGACAAAATAAAGGTCTCGCTCACCCATTAAGGTTCTCATTGTAGAAAAACGATTGTTATCTCTTATTCTGTAACCAAGAAACGAGGTATTCTTGATGGCGGTAACGGAATTGTTGAACAAAGATCTAAATCATGTGACAAGCTATAGAATTTATCTGAATCTCTTGTAAAACTATTTATTCAAAGTGAATCTCCAGGGTTTCTCAAAATAGAAAATTTAATGATTTAGATACAATAATTAACATTTGCCTCAGAGTTTTCATGAGACAAAACGTTCTTATTCGAGTTCTTCTCATCATATTATCAGCATTGTCCCTCAACTTATGTAAATCCCTCCTACCGACTTCGAGATGATAATAACATCTTCAGGTGTCGCTGTCGAAATCATCCGGTTACAAGAAACGCTAAAAACTTACTCCAACTCTATTTATGATTTCAGGGACCTCTCAGGTATTG
>ENA-UOUE01000120-UOUE01000120.1-compost-metagenome-genome-assembly--contig:-NODE-120-length-59977-cov-14.944958_pt1 | contig 59977 bp, 30 predicted proteins | sample MGYA00238146_ERZ747223 | MGnify/ENA primary metagenome ERZ747223 (study PRJEB28781, sample SAMN06268865) | compost metagenome | isolation source: single cell | place: USA: California, Emeryville, Joint... | reverse complement strand
TATAGAAAGCAATTTGCTCCAGGACAAAGTAGAGGCACCCATTCCAATTTTCCTAAGTAAAAAGAGTAATTATCTCCGTGATTCCAAACGATTGAAATCCCAAAACTCTCCAGATTCTTCTGGAACCTTTCAATGACTTCTTCTTCATCTTTTGTTTTAAACGCGAAATCCAACAGTAGATCAGTCAGCTTGAACGCCTATTCACAAATCCTGGCGTGTTTTCCCCATTTATTGAGAGTTAGTTGGATCTAATAGAGTTTCCATTACGAGTCTGGGATCAGATGCTTTAATAGGATCTTCTGGGTCTTCTTTTCTCAAGAAATAGTCTTTCATCGAGATTATGAAGAATTTCCTTCAAATCCGAATCGCACTTCTCCTACCCCTCTTCCAGGCAGTTAAGCTTCCCATCTTTTTTGGATGTTCTTATAATGCAGTGATGGTGGGTCTCTCTTTTTTTTTGTTTATCCGACTTAGACCTTTAAAACAAAGCTCATTTATCCTCTTATCCTCATTAACACTGTTATCTCAGTCTATTCTCTCTACTTCATTGCAAACCCTTGTAAACTAACTCAATGAACCCTCTTAAGCCATTTATTAAACGGCCAGTTGAACTTTAGGTGTGATTCTTCACCTTGAACTTATTTCATCACAGAAAGATAAATAAAGAACCCTAACCCACCGCAAGTTAAACCCAATTAAGAGATACTCGATAGGAAATCAAGACACGCGTATTTTATCCGAAATTTAAAAAAAGCTGTTGCAAAGATTTGTATCTGATTTAAGAGTTAGTTAATAAATTTCCAAAAATGTCCATTTCTGCTTCACATTGTAAACCAACCGCTATTTATTAGCCTCGAGCTCTCCATTCCCATAAAAGCCTTCTTTAGGATACAGTCACCATTAAAGTTTGTAAAATCTGCACTGAAACGTTTCTATCTGCACTGGAATTCAATTTGAATGCAGTTGTCTGGATGGGTTCATTTCATAATTTTTTTTGTACCGTTTGCTCAGGTTATAAAACCGAGATCCAGATCCACTTTTAATAATTGATATATAAAAACAAAATTTAGCTATGCTTTCGAAAGCCCTTAACCAAGCGAGCAAGAGAGGTTTCGCCACTGCGAAGCCAAACCCATTCAACGACGTCAAGAGAAAGTTGAAGGTCGCTGGTAATGATTATCATTACTACTCTTTACCTGACCTTGGCGACAAGAGACTTGGTAAATCAAACTTCTGAAATCATCCTTTATGTCTCACCCTTTACCCAAATAGAAACCCTCCCTTACAGTATTAGAGTCCTTTTGGAATCCGCAGTCAGAAACTGCGACGAGTTCAACGTCAACAGTAAGAAATTCTTTCGAATAATCTTTTTTAACTTATCGTTTGCAGGCTCTGATGTGAAGAAGATCCTTGACTGGCACACCACCAGCAACCAAAGCATCGAAATTCCATTCAAGCCAGCTCGTGTCATCCTTCAAGATTTGACCGGTGTCCCTGCCGTTGTCGATCTTGCTGCCATGAGAGACGCTATTGTCAGACTCGGAGGCAACCCAGACAAGATCAACCCACTCTGCCCTGTTGATCTCGTCATTGATCACTCCGTCCAAGTCGATCAATCAAGAACCCCTGATGCTTATAGGAAAAACGAACAAATTGAGTTCGAAAGAAACTCTGAACGTTTCGAGTTCCTCAAGTGGGGCCAAAACGCCTTCGATAACTTCCTCATCGTCCCTCCTGGCTCTGGTATCGTCCATCAAGTCAACCTCGAGTACCTCGCTCGTGTTGTCTTCAACAGAGATGGTCTCTTGTATCCTGACTCCGTTGTTGGTACTGACTCCCACACCACTATGATCAACGGTCTCGGTGTTGCTGGTTGGGGTGTCGGAGGTATTGAAGCCGAGTCTGTCATGCTCGGACAATGCATCTCCATGGTCCTCCCACAAGTCGTCGGTTTCAAGCTCACTGGAGAGCTCCCACAAGATGCTACCGCCACTGATTTGGTCCTTACCGTCACCCAAATGCTCAGAAAGAGAGGTGTCGTCGGTAAATTCGTTGAATTCTTCGGCCCAGGTGTCAACAACTTGACCCTCGCTGACAGAGCCACCATCGCTAACATGGCTCCTGAGTACGGTGCTACCATGGGATACTTCCCAATTGACGAGAAGTCCATTGACTACCTCAGAACCACCAACAGATCCCCAGTTCAAATCGAAACCGTTTCTAACTACCTCAAGGCTCAAGGTCTCTTCAGAACCTACGACGGATCCCAACAAGACCCTACCTTCACTGGTGATGTTCTTGAACTCGACCTCGGCAGCGTCAGACCATCCATTTCTGGCCCTAAGAGACCACACGATAGAGTTTTGGTCTCTGAACAAAAGAAAGAATGGAACACCATTTTGACCGCCAAGACTGGCTTCAAGGGCTTCGGCTTGAAACCTGAAGACACCAAGAGGTCCATTGAATTCACCTACCAAGGTGAAAAGCACACCATCAAGAACGGTGACGTCGTCATTGCCGCCATCACTTCTTGCACCAACACCTCCAACCCTGATGTCATGATCGGTGCTGGCCTCCTCGCCAGAAACGCCGTCAACAAGGGACTTAAGGTCAAGCCATACATCAAGACTTCCCTTTCCCCTGGATCCGGTGTCGTCACCAAGTACTTCCAAGAAAGCGGTGTCGACAAATACTTGGATAAACTCGGATTCACCACCGCTGGTTACGGATGCATGACCTGCATTGGTAACTCTGGTGAACTCGACCAAGAATTACACGATGCCATCGTCAAGGGAGATATTTTGGTCTCTGCTGTCCTTTCTGGTAACAGAAACTTCGAAGGTAGAGTCCACCCACTCACCAGAGCCAACTACTTGGCTTCCCCAGTCCTCGTCGTTGCCTACGCTCTCGCTGGTACCGTCGACATCGATTTCGACACTGAGCCAATTGGCAAGGACTCACATGGCAAGGACGTCTTCTTGAAAGACATCTGGCCATCCAAGAAGGAAATCAGCGAAGCTTCCCAGAAATTCGTCAAGCCTGAGTTCTTCAAGGAAGTCTATGGCAAGATTGCTGGAGGTACTGAAAGATGGAACTCCCTCAAGGTCACCAAGAGCAAGCAATACCCATGGAAGGACACCTCAACTTACATCCACAACCCACCATACTTCCAAGGAATGGGTCTTGAACCACCAAAAGTCCAACCAATTAAAGACGCTTACTGCCTTGCCAGTTTCGGTGATTCTATCACCACCGATCACATTTCCCCAGCCGGAAACATCGCCAAGGCCTCACCAGCTGCCAGATTCCTTATCAGCAAGGGAGTCCAACAAAAAGATTTTAACACTTACGGATCTAGAAGAGGTAATGATAGATAATTCATAAGAGTCAAGCTAATCGTATCATTTTCTGCTAGGTAACGATGAAATCATGGCAAGAGGTACCTTCGCCAACATTAGATTGATCAACAAGATGGTCGAAAAGGTCGGCCCTCAAACCGTTTATGTCCCAACTAAGCAAGTCATGGACATCTACGACGCCGCTGCCGCCTACAAGAAGGATGGCGCACCACTCATCATCCTCGCTGGTCAAGAATACGGTTCTGGCTCATCTAGAGATTGGGCTGCTAAGTAAGTTCCCCGCCTCTAATTCTGTATCTAATGTTCCTTATTACTTTAGGGGACCACTCCTCCAAGGTGTCAGAGCTGTCATTGCTCAGAGCTTCGAAAGAATTCACAGAAGCAACTTGGTTGGTATGGGCATTCTTCCATTAGAATTTAAACAAGGAGAAAACGCCGATACTCTCGGACTCACCGGCCAAGAACAATTCACAATTGACCTTGATCCAGAAAACTTGAAGACTGGACAAGAAATTACTGTTCGCGCTTCAAACGGAAAGAAATTCACTGTTAAGTCCAGAATCGACACCGATGTTGAAATCGAATACTACAAAAATGGAGGTATCTTGCCTTACGTCCTTAGAAAGCTCGCCAAGTAGAAAAAATTTAGAATCGCCGTTATAGGGAAGTTGAAATATATATCTTGAGGTAATATAATAAATATACAAAACTTTCTGAGGTTTCTCTGAATTATTCACATAAAGAAAGCTTCCAAATAACAAATTGCTGAACTTTTAGTTAGAGAACTTAAAAAGCCTTAGTATTATCGTGAGTTTATCGAGTTTAGGTTTCAGAAAGTGTCAAAACACTCTACACTAATTAAGCCAACTTGCATATATTGTAGGAATCAATTTCTCATTAGTCCGTAAGACATATATATATTATCTTTAGAATCATAATAACGACTCGAATAGTTGTTAATACATGTGATGTAAAGGTGTAATAAACTTAGTGTTCAATATTGTGAAGACTTTTGTTTTTGTTAACTGCGATTATGCGTTTTTCATGTAGTTACCAAACAAATGAAATGTTGTATGTAATGTCATTAAAATAGTACTTAAGCTTTAATGATGCTGACTTTGAAATTCAACTTGCGAGATAAGATTTCATTCAACATTTTCACGTTGAGGTCTTTCTGAGTGCCCTCTGAAGATTCTGGATTATAAAATTCAACATAGGGATATCTACCAAAGGGGCAATGGTTTAACACGATAAGTGGTTTAACAATTTGTTTACCTGATTCTGATTCTGAATTGGTTGTCATCGAATTCCTGATACTTTGTATATTCTTGCAAGAGCCCAGTAGATTCAAGATTTTCATCAAGTAGAGTCGTTTCAGTTGCTGGGTTCCAGCCTTCCTTATTGATATGTAGCTTGTAGATAGTCTTTTTCCTGCGTGGATCATCGTATTTTTGTATGGTGATACGGCTTGTTATAATTTCGTTAATATTTGCGCTCCCTGCTTGTTGCAAAAGATATTCGAGGTCTCTGAACCCGAGGATTTCAGAGCCCATTGGAGTGGTCTTTCCATCGGGATGTACTAGTCCCAGGCTGATTGTAATGTTACTACAGGAGATATGAGACAACAAGCGATAGGGGTGATTAATTACAAGACACTTGCGACAATGTAAACGTCATCTTCTGAGTGAATAAATTGCAGTTTGCCGGTTTTCAGTTTTTCTTCAGTGAGTGCTTCAACGGCTAGAAAATAAATAATTTGGATGAAGGTGGGTGAGTTGATTTGGTTTTACCATCAGTGATCTCAAAATCGTGAGTCTGTACGAAACTACGAGCTTTTTGTAAGGTAGTCGTTTTCTGATCTGGCTCTTGAGGCTGTTGTTCGGCATTATGTTCTCCTGTTTCGTTGTTAGCTTTTTCGGTTTGATTTGGCGCTTCTTGACGAGAGGTTTGCTCTTTTTCCTCACGTTCAGTTTGAGGGTCCATTATTGAACTCAGTCTCTTCACAAGAGCGACATTAGGAGCCTAATCAATGAACTGGATAAGACTGGGGGATATGCGTGAATTTAGCTACGTAATCATGGAGATTTTCAAAGTGTTGTGAGATCGTCGTACTCAGCTGTGATCTTTTCAGAGCGATTTTTTCAGTTTCCGCGGTCTCTGGCGAGTATATCTCAAAATCAGGGCCCCTGAATTAATTGTTATGATTTTAGGGGCAGACTTGGTAAAAATTACTTGATAGTGATACGATAAGGCTCATTATTAAGCTCAATTTGTTCGGTGTGATCCAAAGAAAAAGGTTCATCTTCATTTGCTTTTTCACCATGGTTGGCAACCGTTTTTGTCTTTATCCTCAAAGTAAACTTCCCATGAGGATCAACCTCGATGGAATCTCGACAAATACGGATGACAGATTCATCGGTAAAATCCTTCAGCAGATTCAACTTCGATATGTCTACTCTGACGTTTTCGCCCTTATTAATCTTGCTTCTCCTTCGTGTCAGGCCTGGTGCTTGCCCTTCAGCATGCTCAGAGAGTTTTTCTAAAACGATATCCAAAGTTCTGAATATGAGAATCAACCCATGATACTCCAACTTATGAATCTTTTTCACGATTGTGGGCAGATTTAACAACTCTGGATCATCAACAATATATTCATTTTCTTCATTTGCTTCAACTTTCTGCTCATGCTGCTCATGCTGCTCTTGAGCATCTTCATGTTGCTTCTCTTCATGAACACCTTCCTGTTTCTTTTCTTGGTCATTTTCTTGGTCTTTGACCTCATTTACACTAGATACTTTCTCTTTCTCACCCTCTTCCTTCTTTTTTTCACCTTCGTCCTCCTCCTTAACTTGATCTGGGTCTTCAGTCTTGTCCTTTCCTTCATCTTCGACAACCTCTTTCTCTTTCTCGTGTTCATTCTCATTCTCTTTCACTTTCTCTTGCTCATTCTCATTCTCAATCTTGCCCTCTTCCTGTTCCTTTTCTTTTCCTTCTTCCGTATCGTTTCTTTCCTCCTCCTGTTGCTGTTCCTTTTGATGCTGTTGCATTTGGGGCTGAGATTGTTGGCGGTGGTGATGTTTATGTTCTCCACGCTGAGAATGTCCAGCGAGCGATTTATTTCCATCATTTTCAATTGTGTAGTTCTCTTGGATTTGAATAGTGGACATCTCGTATTTGCCTGTTGGCGAAAGAGTATTCAAGAGTTGAATCCTCTGTCTCACTTTCAAAGGAGGAAGCCGCTTCGGAACCAATTTCTTCTTGTCCAAACCCAAGATTTGCATCTTGTGGCAGTCAGAGTACTCCAGATACGGCCTATATTCATTAAAATAACACGCGTTAATACTAAGCATACTGATCACATAATCTTCCATAGTTTCGAACTGAGTTAAACGAGTTTTTGAATAAGTCTTTTGCTGTTCAAAGCACGCATGAGCAAAACTGACGATTTTTTAGAAGAGCTTACTTGGTAATCCTTTTGCAGACTGACTACCTGTTCCATATCCACTTAGAGGGTTTCTTTGTGTAGTTGGAAGGGATAACTCAGGCTGGCTTGACATTAGCCAGCGAGTTCCGGACAAAGCTTCCTGTGTTGACTGAAAATCGGCGTTGCTGGAATGAAGATTAGACGCGAGGTTCATTATTTGACAGGTACCTTGGGTGAGGTAATTTTTGTTTGAGGAGAGGTATTGGGTCAAGCTTCTGTCTCTTGAAAATCGTCGATAGCTTCGCGTTTGGAGATGAATCGGCTGCTGGCTGGAACTGCGAATGCTCGGTAATGGTGAGATTTTGCTTGTAACTCATTTGGAACCGCTTTTATTATATTAATATTTCCTCGACAAAATTGCACAAAAAAGTAACTTATTCCCACAAACACCCTAAAAACCATAACTTATGAACTATTGAATAATTAATTAACATTAGACCATGTAATTATTTGCGCTTTTCAACACAAGAGAGCGTCAATTATTGTAACCCAGCTTCCTTTTTTGCTTGTTGCTTTTTTGTTTGGTTATTGTCGAATTTAATAAAGAAAAAAACCCTGGATAGAAGCAAAGAGAATTTATGATTAACTTTGTCTCAAAAAATCTTGAGAATTAATTTCTCCTTTTATACTATATGATACCATGGCTCTATTGGTCTATGCTTTTCGCAAATTAACTCATTGATTATTTTTTATCTTCATTCTAATGAGAAAAATTCATTCTCAACAAAAATGAATGAAATGAGATATCCAATAAATCGTTGCTGTGACAAGCATTTTGCTAATGAATTCTTTTGTTAACACAATTTTGTTGCCTCTTTCCATGACCTCTTTATAAAGTACAAAAACGAGAGAGTCCCAAGCAATATGACAGAAAATAAAAAAGAAAAGGCGAGACTCAGTAAAATGCACGACGTATCAGCTAAATTTAATCAATTTTTAGATGAGTGCGGACTTTTGGTAATTCTATTGATTGCTTTATCATAAACAATGAATGCCGTTGGGATGCATTGAAATTAAACTGTGTAAAATCAAATCAATGGATGTAGAAAATATAAAATCTCTTATTTAAATCTTCGCTTGCAATTGTAAAAGTAAATCTCAATCAAAAGCTTAAAATTTCAAAACTCGTTTAGTAATGAACTCCATGCTAGGCTTATATTCTACTTGCTGCACTTTGGTTGTCTTCGTCTGAGGGTTTGGTGTCACATTCCTCTTTGTCTTTGGAGATCTCGTCACATCATTCGGATTCTCCAAATTTACACTCAAATCCAAATAAGTCCGAGTCCTTATCGTTGGCTTTCGAGTACTAATGCTGATAGAAGAACTATCAAGAGGCCCACCATCGGCTTCACTGAAACGTGGAGATTGTCTTCTCTCTCGCTGATTTGATAATTTCCTTGAAGATATCGTCGGTCGAAACGACGGGATCGCTTCTTCCAGCAGCTTTTTCTTTTTTTGTGCAGAAATTTCCGCATATCTTTCTAAACGGTGCACAATTCCTCCATTTTCGTCATACTAATATGAATACATGTATAAATATCAATTTTCTCATCAAATAATTACTTTTTGGGCCAGTTTCCGAGACTTCTCATTGATTTCTGGTCGAAAAGTCAGTCCTTCTAACTCTTGCGTTAGCTTATCATACTTTTCCCTTTGAATATGTTCGTTCTTTCTTGCTTGCCAAGCATAAACCTGGTTCGTAAACTGCTTCACCGTTCTTACTCGGTTTGGTGGATATTTCCTTGTGTAAATTTCTGGTTGGAACGTATTGATGCTCTCCTCTTCCTTTAATTGCTGGTAAAACTTCTCTTCACGAAGATGAGCGAGATTTTCCTCTCTTTTCGCCAAGATATCTCTCGACCTTTCTTGAATTGGAGTATAGCTTTTGTTCTGAAGGAGTTTCTTTGAGTTTTGTGAGATAAAAGGCTTTGGTTTCATCTGCTCCAGCTCTTGTTGATACTTTTTGTATTGAAGAGTTGCTATCTTCTCTCTTATGCGGGAACTTTCTCCATGGAGTCTATTCGAGGTGATTTTGATCTTTTCTTCTAATTCTGCCTTTCTTTTAGCAGCCTAATAAAAAAAAATATTAACGACAAAGTTTTTCTAGATGAGACTACGAGTTCGTTCAACCGAGCCTGGTTTTCTTTGTTTTCGTTTTCTTTGTCACCAGGATACTCGAGGATGTTCAAAACCTCTTTTCCAACTGCTTTGATGTTGTCTATGAGTTCCGCCTAAATTTTTAATTGCGCAAATATCCGTTAAAACGCGAATTCATGGGATTGAGGGTGTTACCTCATAAAGCTGGTCGAACTCCCGTCTCTCGATTTTGCGAGCTTCTTTTTCCAGTTTATCCCCGTATAATGATCGAGGTTTTCCCGGCTCGCGCTCGCTTGGCTCCTCTTCTTCGTCACTTTCATTTAATAATTGGTTGAGCACGCTTTTTTCTTTGGAGATGATTTCGGCTAACTTATCCATCGTCTGGTTAACGTCGGTTACGCTCGGAGGGCGTTGTTGTGTTGGGCTATCGAGGTCTTGGTCCATGCTGAGGTGAGTTTAACTGGCAAAAGTGATTAAATTTTTTGCTGTTAACTCTGCAAATAAAATTAAAAAACAATTCTACTTTTTCTGAAATCTTGAAGTCTTAATGTAAAATACTTAAAATACACGCATTTTCAATAGAGGATGGATATGCTTAGTTAACTTCAACACTAGGTTTTTTTCTTACATGTAGTTTATTTTCATAACATTCATTTTTTAACTGTATTGCTCAATAGCAAAGCACGCTCATTTATGTGGATTTTCTTTTCTGATTTTTTTTCTTCTAAAATGCAATCTTCTGCATTGCTATATTACTCTACACTGACACCATGACTTGGTAGTTTTTCGAAGCACAATTACAAATTTATAATTGGACAGTCTCAAGGATTGCGACTGATGAGGTTTATTTCTTCAAAAGCATCTCAAAATAACCAATTACTAAAAAATAGGTGAGCAACAATGAATTAATAAGCTGATAGGGATATAAGTAATCCTAAGTGCATTGCTCCTCAATCATTACAGTTATTTATCTCTTTAACACAGCAAATGAACAATCCAGCATTGCAATTCTTGCTGACCTGATTTATTCCAAATAAAAATTCCAAAAAATGTACACTTCTTGGATAATATCCTTTAAAATTCAAAATTCAATATTAAAGTCAGAAGAAATTTTGGTGCGAAAAAGATATATCAGACATAATAGCGAAACTAACTAGCAACATCAATCATTGTTCATCATTTAAAACTCTTGGCTATTGATTTTGGATAAAAATTAGATAATATTTACATACACTCCGAGCTATTTTCCAACTATTTTCTTACCAGGCTACTTTAAGACGATTTCGCAATATGAACTCCTTAGAACCTTATGGAATATCAAATATTAATCCTGCAGGGTCCTAAGATCTCACTTCATATACATAGCTTTGATGAAAAAGATTGATAAAAAAGTATTTAAGCTTGCATCGTCTTACGACTTCTTTGTCTTATCCATGAATCACTTCCCTGCTCTGTTTCTTGAATTATATTCTCAAACTTCACCATTTTGAGGAAAGGAAGCGGCAACAACATCGTAATATTTGCAATCGCAATAAGCAGCCACAGATTGCTGAAATCAGTGCTAGTAACGTTTAAGAAATACGCGATGATGCCTCCTAGCTGTGTCGAAAGCATTCCTCCGAAGCTCAGCGTCGCCATTAGCAAAGCATACATAGTTCCTTCCAAATTCTTCGGGCACATTCGGCAGGCGAGCACGAGCACAGGCAGATAGTTAATCTCAGCAACTGACTGAATAATCACACTATCTCCAATGCAGAAGATTTTGTCTGGGATACCAAGAGGTCCGTTCCATCTAAGAACAAGAAGGATTTGACTTAATCCCAGCACAACACACAAAATCGTTGACCAGGTCAGAAGCTTATCGAACCTGATGTTTTTCAAATATCTATTGTAGAGGTAGATTCCGATGATCCCAGCAACAGAGTTTGCGAATTTGAGTTGTCCCAAGAAGTCCGGTGAAAAGTTTAGCTCGTTTGTATAGAAGTAGAACATCGCGCTGGAGCAAGAAGGGGTGATCATGAAGAGCAATAGGAAGATGATTGGACGGAAGATGGCTGGTTTTTTAACAAATTCAATGACCCGTTTGAAAGTACTTGCGTTTCTGTTTGCAAAGATATTCAATTCGCTGCGCAGTTCAGTATCGTGTTCGACTCCCTCTTCTTGAAGTGCATAAGTATCTTCTATCTGAGTACTCTCACAGCTTGGTATATCTTCATAAGGGACTTCTCGAGGTCTATCTTGTTGATTGCGTGGTTTTTCATTCATTATAAAAGCGCCGGCGGCAACAACGAGCATCGGTAGAGTGCCTGCGATGAGGAAAATCGTATGTTTATCAATGTATTCCAGCAAATAGCCACCAAGGTAGGCGGTTGAAAGCACACCGAAATATTTCACTCCGAAGAACAGTGAGACGTTCTTCGAGGCTTCAGCTTGCTTGTCTTCTTCGCGGATAGACTCTTGGGCTTGTACTTCTTGCGCAGATTCCACGAGGAGAGCTTCTCCGATAACGTTGTTGAAAGCGATAGAAACTTGAATCAATATGAGCATCAAAATGCCAATCCAAGGGCTGCTAACCCAAGTGGCGATAGAGAAGTAGTAGAAACACTCAAGAAGTCCCAAGAGTATGAGGTAAGATTTTCGTTTATACCCGAAGAATACGATATTATCAGAGATAAGGCCCCATAATGGCTTTATCATCCAAGGCAATGAGGTGAAGCAAAGCACGAATGACACCTGGACAGGTCCCAGGCCGAAATCGTCCTTGTAGAGGTAACTGATAGAGAGATCGGCGATGTGGTTCATGCCTTGGGCAAGAGCAACGGTCGCAGCTACCATAGTAATAGGGCGGAGACCGAAGAAAGCGAACTCTCGGGCTCGTTTCCATTTAGGAGGAGGTTCTCTCCTCATATTAGTGCCTTTTAGAGCGGAAAATCCCATGGAAAGTATATGCGATACTGACTAAGAGAAATCAATTAACAAGCGGTTCAATTCCTCCAATTACTTTACAAAACCCGAAACGGTCAACAACGATAGCTAATTGGAAAATTAAACTAACCAGAACAGCAGGCGATATTTTACTTGAGAAAATCTATAATGCGGTAGGAGAACGGTCAGCGCTTCCAAACGCCTTTTCTTAATTTTTTGTACATTAAATGATCTTGTATCAAGATTTACTGATAGGCGGCCTCTATATTGTTTCAAAAATCTGCGATAACTCTCTCAAAAAATGAGTTGGTTGCAAGGCTTATGAGCGAGAATTATTCTTAGGCGACCTAGGCCAATCAAACTCTTCTCGTGTAGAAATTTCTCTTTCGAAAAAAAAAACAAACTAAAAAATCAGAAATATTCGAAAATTTGCGTTTCAAATTCAGTAAAGGACAATATCTAAGCTGTTTTTGCTGAATTGCCTCTAAAAAAAATAGGATCGCCAACTTTGTACGGACACGATTAATTGGATTTCATATGTTGTGTATTATCTAACTACAGACAAAAAAATTTTCATCTGTGCAAATTGTTTTGGTATTGAAGAGAAAGAGATTTCAAAGAGTTTCGGTACTCATAATAGATTATTAAATGTGCCTAAAACATTTGTTGATCAATATAAGAACACACAACAAGCAAATAAAGAACGAGTCAACTAATAAATAGCAAATTCTAAATAAAAACAATCAAATTATTTGCGAGGTCATGGCTTTTTCTTCTCTAATAAATCAGCCGTTTTCCAAATATCTTACTTTAATCCTAAATATTTAGTCCCTATTGAGGGGAAAGAAAGTTCCGTGCCCGAACCTTAGAGCTTTTCATAGCGGGAGTCGCTACGGTGGGTGTCGTCCTAGCGCCTGAAACGAAAGTAATTGTTGCCGTTGGAGCTGTGGTGGTCGGCGTTGATGACTGCTCACCGAAGAAGTAGTATGGATAAAACGGATAGAATGGATAGTATGGACGTGGTCTCGGTCGAGGACGAGGTCTGGGATGACAATCACAGTCGTGATGATGATGGCAATCTTTAGTACATGTTGCGGTTATTGTGGCGGTTGTAGTAACTGTTCTAGTGACAGATTTAGTGACCGTGCACACCGAGGTAACTGTTCTAGTAGGAGGAATGAGCGTCGTCGTAGTAGTTTCTGGAGGGAGAGTCGTTGTTGTAGTTACTACGTCAGTCTCAGTTGTTATTATTATGTCGGTTTCTGTGGTAGTGACAGGAGGGAGAGTCGTTGTGGTGATTACAGTATCTGTTGTGATGATAATCTCTGTTTCTGTGATTGGAATTGGAATAGTTGTTGTTGTGATTTCTGTAGCGGTTGTGGTGACTACGTCAGTTTCTGTGGTCACGATTATATCAGTCTCCGTGGTTGTGATTGGTGGAAGAGTAGTTGTAGCCGTTGTTGTCACTATATCAGTCTCTGTTGTGATGACGATGTCAGTTTCTGTGGTAGTAACAGGAGGGAGGATGGTTGTCTCAGTTGATGTTACTACATCTATTTCTGTCGTGGTGACGGTGGCAGTAGTGATATCGCATGGAGTAGTCACAGTGGCTGTCGTAACTTCAGTAGCTGTAGTGGTTATTACTTCGGTCTCCGTGGTTATAATGGTATCAATCTCTGTAGTTGTGACAGGAGGGAGAGTAGTTGTGGCCGTCGTGATAATGATATCAGTCTCCGTAGTAGTCACGACATCGACTTCTGTCGTCGTAATAGGTGGAAGAGTAGTCGTAGCTGTCGTTGTGACAACATCAGTCTCTGTTGTGATGACGATGTCAGTTTCTGTGATTGTAACAGGAGGGAGAGTGGTTGTCTCAGTTGTTGTCACGACATCAACTTCTGTCGAGGTAACTGTTTCAGTGGTACATGAAGTAAACACAGTAGTTGTCGCGACTTCAGTCTCCGTAGTGGTCACTATATCAGTCTCTATAGTTACTATTGTTTCAGTCTCTGTAGTTGTGACAGGAGGGAGAGTAGTTGTGGCCGTCGTGATAATGATATCAGTCTCCGTAGTAGTCACGATATCGACTTCTGTCGTCGTAATAGGTGGAAGGGTAGTTGTAGCTGTCGTTGTGACAACATCGGTCTCAGTTGTTACTATCACGTCGATTTCTGTGGTTGTAACAGGAGGGAGAGTAGTTGTCTCAGTTGTTGTCACGACATCAACTTCTGTCGAGGTAACTGTTTCAGTGGTACATGAAGTAAACACAGTAGTTGTCGCGACTTCAGTCTCCGTAGTGGTCACTATATCAGTCTCTATAGTTACTATTGTCTCAGTCTCTGTAGTTGTGACTGGTGGGAGCGTAGTTGTAGCTGTCGTGATAACGATATCTGTCTCCGTAGTAGTCACTACCTCGGTTTCAGTTGTTATTATGATATCGGTTTCCGTAGTAGTGACAGGAGGAAGAGTAGTAGTAATGGTTTCTGTCACCACATCGATTTCTGTCACTATCATGGATTCGGTTTCTGTAGTAGTTACAGGTGGAAGAGTGGTTGTAGCCGTCGTGGTCACGATCTCAGTTTCTGTTGTTATGACTACATCAGTCTCGATAGTAGTTACAGGAGGAAGCGTAGTCGTCTCTGTCGAAGTGACAACGTCAATTTCTGTTATAATAACTGTGTCCGTGCTGGGTATACATGGAGTAGACTCAGTTATTGTCGTAACTTCAGTCTCCGTAGTGGTCACTACCTCGGTTTCTGTCGTTATTATGATATCGGTCTCTGTGGTTGTGACCGGTGGGAGAGTAGTTGTCGCTGTTGTGATCACTATGTCAGTCTCTGTCGTTATGACTATCTCGGTTTCTGTGATAGTCGCTGGCGGTAGGGTTGCTGTGGTAACTTCTGTCGTTGTAGTGGTTACTATTTCAGTCTCAGTGGTTACCATTATATCGGTCTCCGTGATGGTTACAGGAGGAATAGTAGTCGTTTCCGTCGCTGTCGTCGTCACTACGTCTGTCTCTGTCGCCGTAGTTACCACAATATCAGTCTCCGTGATTGTGACAGGTGGAAGAGTCGTCGTTTCCGTAGCTGTAGTCGTCACCACATCAGTCTCTGTTTCCGTAGTGACTACAATATCTGTAATTGTGATTGTGGATGGAGGGAGGGTAGTTGTAGCTGTCTCGGTGGTCGTTTCTATTTCTGTCTCAGTTTCAGTTGTTATTATAATGCTCGTGATCGTTGCTGTTTCAGGCGGAAGAGTCGTTGTCTCAGTTTCTGTTGTTATTTCCGTAGTTGTAATTGTACTAGGAGGTAGAATACTCGTTGTCGTTGTAGTTCTCGTTTCTGTTGTTGTAGTTGGGATTACTGTTGTTTTAGTCGTGGTGACGGTACATGTTTTAGGAGGCAGTGTCGTTGTCGTAACCGAAGTCGTGGTTTTAGTTGCCGTCGTTGTCTTTGTGCTTATAGCTGTCGTTGTTGTAGTCACTGTTCTCGTTGAGACGACTGTCGTGGTTTTGCAATTATCATGATGATCAGGATGGTGGCAATCAGGATGATAGGGCGGATAATATGGATGATATGGAGGCCAAAAAGGACGGTAAGGGTCAGGACGAGGGACAATGCCTCCGCCAGGAGCAACAGGTGTGAGAGTAATTTGAACATTCTGAGGTTCTTGCTCTATTGTTAGAGTAGACTCAGGTTCATCTAGCCTCTTAGAGCTTCTTCCAGATCTTCGAGTGGCCTCAGTGATCGAAATCAAACTGACTATGAGGACAAGAGTCAAATAATTTTTCTTCATTGCTAATCTGATCTTTTCTCTTCTTCGCTTTCGCGAGTTTTGCTGAATATGTTTATTATTTTTGAAATATTCCCTCACATCAGCCCAGTTGGTGGTACTGATAGTTCAGGATTTTTCAGGTTAGCAAGGCAGTTCCGCATGAATTTCGAACACTTTTATTGCGATTAGACTGGATATCGATATATAATTTAAAGATTAATTCTTTTAACTGGAAAAATAAGTAATGTTAAGTAGATCTTTTAGAATTTATTACTCAATACAGTATCAAATTTTGACAAAAAATTATGCGATATGACTGAAAATGAGAGCTTTTCTCACACTAAGCTGCGATTGGGCTTCTAAAAGAAAAAACTACGGGTTAATATCAATTTTTGTAGTAACTGCCACTTATTTTCAAATGGAGTATGAAATCTATTGCCTGAAATTTTCAGAGTGAGAGATACTGATCAACAAATCTAATATATATATTTTAAATAATTATCCATTCTCTTGGACTCAGAGTGAATAATTTTAGGAGCTGATGGCCAGTAAGAAATGGATTTAGACTTAAGAGTCAGAAATTTTTTTCCCCCTTTTGATTCTCAAATGCTGAAAGAATGAATACGCAGTAATATTTCCGATCAAAATATTTCGATGTATGATAAGAATTACTGATTATAGAAAATAAGTCAAGTTCTTAAAGAATCACATCCGTCTCCTTGCAACCATTCACCTATCAGCATCAGTAGCACTAGTATTATCAAGCTATTTTTAATTAATTTCTTCAAGGCGATAGAGTCTCTCTCTTGACATAGATATTTTGGCCAGTTTTCCTATCACCTTCGAAAATAATAAATACTTTTCATTTTTGTTTCGTGCTAGCAAAGTGATTAAGATCTAAGACTAAAAGAAAAATATTTAATCCTGAATAATAAAAGTAAGTGTCTTTAATGAAAATTTGCAGTTGAAAAAGACTAAAATTGGGGCTCTCGTGTCCTCTAATTAGCTCAAGGTTTTCCTAAAGAGCAATCTCCCTTTAAAGTTTACATAACTAGTGCAGAATAATTTATTCGAGTAATAACTACCTACTTTCGGATTCAGATCGGGAGTCAAAAATGGTATTGTACAAATATAATGAAAATTCATTAGCATTATCAATCGATAATTGATGAAAAGGCTTTTTCGCATGAATAAACGCATAATTTATAAAGTAATAACAATAGTAATACATTAGCTGATAGAAAATCTCAGAAACCGATGAGTCAAAACAATGAGTCCAGCAAGGTTCTTCGCTGTTGACGAATACTCATTAATTTGGTTTGTATTTGTGCAATATTTAACTGAGGATCAATGACTCTCATCGCCTTAATCGGCTCTTGAATCAAAATCTCCTGCAATCGACTAATACACTCGATAGGATTATAAATATGGTTTTTCGGGTTCAGTAGACTGTCTATCAATTCTGCAATCTCTTCCATAACCTGCAGATCAATGAGCTTGCGAGTTTCTAACTGGAAGGAGTTTTCAAACACTGAAATTAACTTAGTAATATCCTCGCTGACCACCATGATACTTGGGATCTTCGGACAGGAAGCCTCACTAACCTTTTTACGGAATCTGCCTACATCCAAAAAGAGCCTCTCGTACGTGGAAAACCGATGCCAGGTCACAGTCTTCCTGTCAATCTCCTTGTGACAACAGTTATTCAGAGCCACATTGGTTAACGCGCCCATGATGATACTAAAAGATTGAAAATTATTCAGAAAAAGCAGCTTTTCTGCAGTCTCCAGCAGCCAGGAAATCAGTTTCCCTCGGCTCCGCTCGGATAACCCGATTATCATGTGCACAAAATAGAATGTCAAGTAATTCGTATAGTTTATCATTCGCTTGAATCCGTTAGAACCGCTCACCATATGGTTTTTCACATTATGCGGCAAGTGACAAACTCTCGCGCTGGAGAGGAACTCCAAGTCAATTCTCGTCATCTGTTGAGCCATTTCGTCTGAGGTGTAAGTCGTGTGGATAGATACTGCTGTCCCTTGATCCAGTAGCATGAGAGGGTTAGGTACGCCAGTTTTGGCGTGGGACTTAACTTGCTCAATTGGCTTACTAGTAAGATTTTTCGGTGTTCGCGCTTTATTGCTATTTTTCGGAGTAAGCGTGTTCCCGAATGAAGGCAGCATTAACTCCAGAGCAGCCTTGATGCCTTCGTCGAGGTCGTTAGCCATGTATTTATAGAACGCTCCAAGCAGCGACATTAATACACCGTCGGGCATGAAATCATCTGAGCGCGTTCTCATCCAAAAAGCCAGCACATCTAAAATTTGAAATTGCAGTGGTTTTAAAACTTTTTGATAATATTCCTTTCGCTCTGACGGACTCAACATAGCAGGTACAGGAACCAAGAACCTTTTGAGTATCTCTCTGAATAAATCAACAGCCGAGATGCATAAATCGTGCGTGAGGAAAAAAATCTCCATGATGTTTATCCGCATTGCTTCATCTTCCTTATCTTCGATCATCATGTACTTACAAATCAAATCGATTATCTTTTGAATGTCCACAGCGCGGATGTTCGTTTTCGAATTTGATTCAAGGTAATTTGAGTTTTTTAAAATAATAAAAGGCTCCATTGACAGTATCTCCTCCTTGCTATCACGATCAAAAATATTCTCTTGAAGAGACTCTTTAGCAATGCTTTCAATGAACCCTAATTGATTCAACATATTCATTTCACTGAGTTGTTCCTTCAGGACACTGCTGTTGATTGTCTGGGTTAGGGACTTTTGTACAATATTAGGATTGAAAGCAATGCTTGAGGTATCAGCTCGTGCTATGGCTGTAACTGGTTTCTGACACTTGATTTGAGTTCCATTGGCAAATTTCGATTGACGTACAATGGTTTTCTCTTTCCCTAGAGGTTTTATCCTCTGAGAATAGGTGCGCGAGCTGCTATACATGGAGGAAGTTACCGACTCTGCTGGCGGCTTTTTTTGGATAATAGATTTTGCCATTGCTTCGGTAGCTAATTCGAGTGGTTCCTTTGAATGTGCGAAAGGTCTGTCATCAGTAACAATATTAAAGGCGCGAGTTCGATCTCTTGATATAATTGTTGTGTCATCTGTATCCCAATTAGAATTTTCCTCAAATATTGAACTTTTTGACGTGATGAGCTTTGGCTTTTGCTTTTTATTGCCATCGAAGTTGGGATCATGCTGAAGTCCTATGAAATCAGAACTTTGTATATTTGAACGATTCTGGCCGGTTTTTTCATTGTGAGAGGGTTTGTTAGGTGATTTGGGTGAGATAGTGATCTCCGGGCCACTCCACTTCAAAGGGTTGCCTATACTGTTTTTCTGGTAGTGATCTAAAACTGGGTTTCTCTTTGTAATTTTCCCGTTGAGAGATAGTTGGACTGATTGTGTTTTCACGATTTGAAACGGACTAGACTTAGAGTTGGGACTTTCGAAATGAACCGAAATAGTGGGTTCTGTGGATATTCTTGTGGTCTGTAGCTCTTTAGTGCCATTGCGAGAAAAATTTTCTGTACTGATATTAGACTCGGAGATGTTCAAAGTATTTACCATATGATTCTGTCGTGGAGTATTTCGAGAGCGTCAGCGATTTGCTCTCGTAAGTCGAGTGTGTGCTCATTGTGATAAGAATAGTATATGCTCTGCTCTTAGCTAAAGAAGATATTTAGGAGGCTAATTAAAAGTCTTAATAAAAATCACATCACATTTCGACTTGTGAAGCAAATGAAATGTGAGGAAGAGCTTTTTGTAAGTTCTCTGCTATTGATATTTAACTGAATTCTTTATACTTCTGCTAGTTATTATGCACTGAGTCAATTCCAAATAATGATTAGTGAGGATAATACGATATGACAAGGAAAGCATGGAAAATTTTGAATTATCGGTTCTTTCGAATACGAGTCATAATTTCTTGAGTTCGTGAGTTGAAAAAATAGAAAAAAGGATAATTGGATTGCTTTTTGAGTACTTTTACCTCTTAGTCTTCATAAAATTAAAAAATTGATTGATTAATTTTTCGTATTTGAATTGTTTCTAATTGAAAATTTACAAAAGGAAAAATTTCTTTTTACTTAGTGAAGAAAGGTAGCGCATTGTGGGAAGGAACTTGTTTTACCATTCTGAGACTGCGTAATAGATTCAGAACATCTGTCATTAGCCTACTGGCTGGTGATTAGCCTGGATTGAGTGATCAGATGCAATAATTGAAGACAAAAAATTATAGCAAACATCAAATAATTCCAAAAAATTGGGAAACTGCACTCCATAACTGAATAATGAAAAAAGTTTATGAGTTCTTTAACCAAAAGAGAAATGTCTTGATAGAATAGCCATTCATTATGTTATCAATTTTTTCATCTTCGGCACTCTGAGTCAACAAAGATCTTATGCTATTTACATTCCACGCTATTGCACTGCGTTTTTTTTGATGGAAGGCTCCTTGACGGCTGATGAAAACTACTTTTTTTAAAAATCATTTCCTTAAGTCTCATTTGAACCTACCTCAATGGTTCTATACTAACTAACTGCAAAGAAATAGATACACGATTACATTCTAGACTCTTTTTCAATGATTTGGAAGGTCCAGAAAAATGCTGTGCTCATTTAGAATGCTCGTGGTGTAGAACAATTTTTATGCCAGCAATCTGGAAATCCATGGCCTCGGCAACCCCAAAGCAAATTTTTTGGTCCTTTTTCCAAGAAATCCCCACATTGCTGCGATCTCCTATTTCACAATAATAAGGAAAACTAAGCTGAATGCCCATATGCGAACATGAAATCAGAACTAATTATTTAAAACTGCTGGCGATGATAATAAACATTATTTATTCACTTTATTCTTGAATCCCTAAATCCCTCAGAATCAACGCAATCCGGATACTCAATAACAGAATGAAACAGTTAGAAGGTCATCTCAAAACCCAAACGCTGAAGGCCAGTCCTTCTCAAAACTTCAGGATATCAACGCATCACAAACCCTTGTTCGTGGCTAAACGTATAGCCACAGATCTTTTTGAAGACAAAGAAGACACTAATCCTCAAGGCCTTCAGCTCATTTCCGAAGAACCTGTCGAGCTATCGACAAAAGTCTCACCTGAAAAACAGGGACATCCCTTTGATTTCATTGACACAGAACGGTCTTCAGTTCAACAATGCGAGAAAAGTAATGTTTTTGAGGCAGAACTCCTGAATTCCACAAGGTACAAGGAAATTAATAAAGGACCTATCTTCCGCAACGGAAAGGTCATCAAACATTCTATCGTTGGCTCACCAGAAATTTTTGAGAGACCTCATAAACCGCTCCAACGGCTAGGAACGAAAAATCATGATACAGACTCTTCTTTCACCTCTATGAATGAATCGCTGGGACTCCAAAAACTGCCTACGCTTGCTCTCGCTGACCAATCCCCCTCTCTCAAGCCATCAACAGGAACCTCTCCATATGCCTCTCCCAGAATAACAGAGATCAGAAAGTGGCAGAGCAAAAAAATGACCATGGTTCCCAAACAGGAATTGGTGAATCAGATTGAGGATATCAAGGGTCGACAGGAAAAATTCTACAATGATATGGTTAAGTCAGCTCAGGGGATGAGGACAAGCGACCAGATATATCTGACAAAGGAAGAGAGGTGCCTTAAATTATATAATGATATGCAAGAGAAGTGGGAAAAAATCTTCTCGGAGACCAGTTTGAAAGTCGGGAGATCCCCAGGTCAATCTATCGCCCAGAGAGGGATAGAGCATCGAATGAAAAGAGAGCAGATAGAAGCGCTCGAGGCGGTAAAAAATGATAAAGAGCGCTTTGGTAGTCAATATTGGGAGTTGACTCTACGGAAATCTCCGTACCACCAAGAGAAGCGAGGTCTGGTGCTAAAAGACGATTTTCCAAAAGGATTTTACACTGGCATGGTTGATGTTCCAGTCAGCCCGGTGGAAATGATCAGACAGCCTTTTAGTCTAGCTTCTCCTATGAGCACACGCAGGACATCATCCAGCAATTTTTTGACTCCGAGGTCCACACACAGCAGACTGTTATCATCGGAGTATTTGCAAGAAAAGCTGAAAACGAATCAAAAGAAAATTTCTCAATATCAAGCGAAAGGGAACGCGATTGATCAATTAGGAGTATGATTTTTTATTAGTCAAAGAGAAAAAGACTAACTTTTCATTTAGCTGCAAGGAGAAAACGTCTTGACTCAAGAAATTGATGCGGTCTTTCGAGATGAGAAGCGAGAAGCGTTTCCGGTGATATTGAATAAAAATAAGTCTAAAGGTAATCATTGAGATATTTGAACATCTAATAATAAGCAACTGGTATAGTGCATGAGAAAGAAGAGGTTATCAAGACTCATTTTGATCAAAAGTTCCTCTACAAAAACGGATTTACACCATTGGTGCAAATTAAATTACCTTAGATTCGATCCCATCCCATGAAGTTTTTTTTTTCAGGGTAAGAGAAAGGTTAGAATAGGTTAAAAATTAGCTCGTGTGTTCATGATTTTTATTCACAAGTCCATGCAAATAAATTTGTAAAAAATGCAAGTTGCATCTAAAAGTTACACTTGGCTCCTTACTCTTTGTTCAGTTTTTTGATTCCAACTTGTTTGAGTTGGCTTTGAACTATTATTTTATGAGGGTGCCTTCGCTCTTGTCTAATGAAGGAAAAAATTTGTTTTGAGATTTAATTTGAATTGAAATGTAGCACTTGAATCTGCGCTTGCCTAGACATTTTTAATTGGACTTTTGAACATTAACGATACTAACGATGTGAATTAGTCGTAAATACCTTGAAAAATAAGTTACCGCCTTTCTAAAACTCACTTACATTTATCTCCTTCTTACCACAATTACAAAAAATAAGTCATATAATTTGTTTTGACCGTTGATTCAATTTTGAATTCGCTAAAACACTCATTTTCATAACAATTACCATATTACATTTGAGACGCTTATTATAATCGATATTTACCAGTTACTCTGTTAAAACACCTGACTGAGAGACTCTTCTGCATAGTACCCATGAGCTGAGTGCATTTGGACGCAATATTCTCATTTGATATGGGACTACCGAAATGAAAATACAAAATCGCGCCAAATTTCCATCGATATCATTCATGGTTTAGTAGATCTCAAGGTGAAAAAGCTACAAAACCGCACCAACCACTATCGAGTTTGTTAACAAGATAAAGGAACGATTTCTCATAGAGCTTGATCAACCTCAAGCAAAGTTAGTACTAAACCTCGTGTGAATTCTCTCAGTCATTACAAATTCAATTTGATTTTATTTTCTGAATCAAAATGAATTATTAATTTAGTTCTGATTCCTTGCTAAGAAGTCGCTAATAGGTTTGTAAATCAAGCTATTGAGTATTAAATGGGGTGATCTACTGGAGCAATTCTATTTAGAGAAAGAAAGAGAAAACTATTTAGCAAATTTTGTAGTAATTAAGAAGTCTACTCATTCAATACTATTTAGTAAGTACATATGCTAAATGCTTGAAGAAATAGTGAGACAAACTAAATCATCACTTTATGGAGCCAGACAAGAGTATATTTTTGTATTGTCTTTAATTGCAATGTAATATACATAGCATATCTGTTTTTGCTCTTAATATGGATTTGTTGAGTAATTGTACAAAGACTTCATTATGAGCTTCAAATCTAGAAAATATACAGCCGATGTTCGTACACAATGGAAAACACTGAATTCGTTCCCTCGTATAGCTGACCTCCGACGATTAGTGTTGTATTTCCACTACATACTTTTATGCAGAGTATACTTTGGATGCTGCGTCACAACTTGAGAGTTTCATAAGATTTGAGAATGGATCTTACGAAAAACGCATTATGACTCGGTATTTAGCATCTTTCAGCTATTGTAAATTTTTGATGGATCAATAAACAAGATAAATGCTTTAGAATAAACTTTTGCGGTTATCCCACGCGTAATACGCAACAAATATAAACAAGAAAAACATCGCACTTGGTACGGAATTTTCGAAGATCATGAATAGCAAATAAAACAACGACTGGCTCATTCCATGCACAAACCTAAACACAGCAAATTGTTCGTATTTCCCACTGAAACGTCCTCCAATCAGCGCATTAATTATCGTAAGAAATCCGCTATCAAGGAAGCCATAGCACACAGCCAGCGGGAAGAAAAAATAGTAGCTGCCCCAATGATATCCAATATAATTCAGCACCACCGTCGCAAACGCAAGCTGCATTATGATCTCTAGAGCGTTTTTCCTACTCTTGTCGAAAATCAAACCACAAATCACCCCAGCAGAGATCTGTGAGATACTCAGCGTCAGAAGTATGTAACCGAGCTTAAGGTTCGCCTCAGTGGGAGAGTAGTCTTGCAGGGTATTACCTACCATTTTTGAAAGATTGCTTACTAAGAAAGCAGACGAAAAACTATAGAGCACGAATATTGGGTAGCAGCTTTTCATCTTCTCTCGGTTCATGAAGTGGATGATCTTTTGGATTTTAATCGGCTCTTCTTCTCTTTGGATCGAGCGCTCTTTCTTTGGTTTTGTTACTTCAGGCTTCTTGATAGTTTGGAAAAGACCAACAGCGATAATACTCAAGAATATCTGGATAGTAAAGAACGATGAGATATAGACGTGCTTCACTAACGTCAATGTGATGAGCGAGCCTGAAATATTACAGAATTGGTAGACACTACTGAAGATTCCAAACACACTGCCTTTGTTTGCCTCGTAAGAACACTCTTGGATATAGACACTGCTTGTGAGCCAAATGAATCCCATTCCGATTCCGGTTAGTATAGACGCGCCTACTGTCAGCCTGTGAAGCATGTAGCTTTGGCAGAAATATGCAGAAGCGTCGGTATTGCAGCCAGAAACTAGTTTGCCGAGGATGATTAAGCAGGTTGCTCCTACTGCGGCGGCTGTTAAGATGTTTTTATAAGGGAGACGAGACACGATAAGCGGCGCTAACAGGCTGGTAATGCCAGAGCACTGACATATGATCATAATTGAAAAAAGACCAAGATAGTCGAGGCCGAATTGCTTGAAATAAACGGAGAGGAGATTCTGAGCAGGGTTGTAGGCTGAAAATAGAAGCACAAGGGTGAGAGCGAGGTGCAAGACGTTGGTTAGGTTTTTTTCTTTAGGAATTTTAGGTTTGGATCGCGGATGTGGCTCTGGCTCTGATTTAATCAGTCTACTTTCTTCATCTCTGAAGTAGCTGTCGCTGTCTATGGAGTTCCTTTGAGAATCGATAGAGTTTCTTTGAGAGTCGAAGTAGTTGTCTTCGGAATACATTGTTCAAATGCAGTTCTCTCTGATAAGAGTTAATGCTAATAAAATTTATCTTTTGATACCCTTTAGCGCTCGAGTATTCGTTTTTGAAGGTTTAGAAAAAAAAAAATCGAGAAACTGCGCTGACAAATAGGGCATTTTATAGGTGACAAAGATTTGGCTGCTTCTTAAATTTTGATTTTCAGAGGATTGTGGTTCCCAATAAGTTTCAATTAGTTTTGGGACTGCAGCGAGTTGCCTTGTAAGGTCTATAATTTCACCGCCTTTCTCATTACTCTCGCCTCTAATACTTAGTGAAATAAGAAGAGCAAAACAGTAATGAGTTCAAAGTTTCATTCAAATGCTAATAGTTTATCACTAAAGGAATTGTATCATAAACTCAATTTTTATTTGGATCGAAGCTTTAGCAATACCACCTTCATAGGCAGTTCAATGAACAGACCAAAAAAATATCACAGCACCAACAACAATAAATTATCAGAACATACAAACGTCAGAATCATCTAATTTAATTTTCCTTTTGCTGCAATTTGTGTTATTAATTTCTTGCTAACGGATGCTGTATTCAAAAAAGCACTTTTTAATTACAAGAAATAAGGAAAATAGTTTGTTATTCACACAGTCATGGATGAATCAGGTCTTGCCTACAGCTCTCTAAACGACAGCCACAGAAGAAACTCAGAAGTAAAGCAGAATTTTAAAAGCATACCTCTACTGCGGCAGCAAGAGAACTCAGAAAATCAAGTCCAAAGTCACTTTCAGAAATCACTTGATCTCCTTCAAAAGAGCTACCGCAGTAGTAATCCACCTTTGAGAAACATCACGAATACGATAGTGAATGCTGGATCAAACCTAGACACTTCCGACGCTTTATCCCAAAACCCTTATACAGATAGAGGCATTTTGTCACGTTCAAGACTCACCGAAAATCCGAGTCGCTCAACTATAATCAGCACCGGCAATTTGACAAGCCGTTCGTTATTTGCAGAAGGTGAGTGCATCAAAAGCAATGCTTTCGGCAGTATGGTGGATCTGAAAGAGAAGTCCCAATCTCAATATTATTATCAAACACAGAACGAGAATTCGAGTAGCGAGTCGCTGCGGATAAAAGAGCTGGAGAATGAAAATCGCGCTTTAATAAAAGAGATATCAGATCTTAAAGGAGCAAACTTGCTCAGCACGAAAAGTCTAGATGTATTTGCATTCCCATTAATTTTCCTCATAACATATCATACAGGTTGAGACCTGGCAAAAGATGATTTCACAGCGTTATGAGCTTGAGATTAGAGAGTTAAAACAGCAAATATCATCTCTTCAACTGAAGGTATATGAGCTTCAAAGAGAAAAAGAAAGCATGCAAGAAATGTATGACTATTCCTTTATAATCGTGTGACTTAGAAATATTATCCAGGAAAATATCTGAGCTTGTAAAAGAGGATGATCAATTAACTGCTCGCCCAAACCGGCTGCAGCCCGCAGCCGAGAATGATTTATTCGGGAAGCAGCATGCTGAAAAGAAACATGGCTCTGAAAACCTAGAACAGAAATATAGTGAACTATGGCAATCTTACAACTCTTTAGTCGAGCATAATAAGATGCTGTGTAAACATCTTAACAATGCGGCAATCGAGAGAGTGCTTGGGCGTCGTGGCTCAGAATCCTCTCGCGAGGTTGGATGCTATCAAAAAGAGTTGAGTCCTTTTGAAAGTGAAAACAGAAAACTCAGTGCGGACTGTGGTTTCATTAAAGAAGATACGAACAAGCATCCACCGATTCAGAGTGGAAAGATCCGAAAGAACGCCTCTTGCAACTCATCACTTGTTGAAAGTACAAAGAATTTCCTCAGTCCTAGAGAAAGCGGATTTAATCTCGAGCTAAGTCGATTGAATTCTCAAAGAGCAAAAGAGACCGAGAACAAAAAGCCAAAAGAAGTTCCAAAACGGAAAGCTTCAAACTCAGCTAAAAAGTCTCTTCAAAAATCAGGCAGCCAGAAAAAATTTTCAGCATCGGTATCACAACCTTTCGAGCTTAATGATAACAAAACAAAAAAATCGAACAAAAAACCTACACCCACCACGGCTCTGCCATTTAAACATAGAAAATCTGTGGTAGAGAGTGTCAAAGATGTTGAAAGGACCGCTCCTAACACTCAAAGAGTAAGAATAATGACAAATTAAATTTTGTGGCTAATTTGCTGATTACAGACCATTGAGACCTCAAAGTCAAAAAGAAAAGTCAACTTCCGAATTCCTCTTGAAAATGTGAGAGACCGCTCTCATGATGGAGGATACTATTCGTCGAGGATCTGAAGCCAAACTGAAATTATGAATCCTCGAAATGAAAAGTAAAAGACTTTCAAGGGTCTTTTTTCCTTCTTAACTCCTAAACATTTTTGTTTTGATTACATAAATAATCTATCCACTACAGTTTTTTTTTGCAATCTACTGTAGGAAATTAGCAAATTTTGCTCTTTGATAACCATAATAGTACTACTTTTTTTTTTTGCATACAACAAACACCAGCATTCAAAAATCGATGTATTGTTAGATTGAACCTCTCTGCTCATCTTAGGAGAGGAGGATGCAATAGAATTATGAAACAATTCTGACAATTGTTATCCGTTTATGACAAATCTAAATATAAATGTACTAATTTGCCTAGAATCATCGTCTTTAGAGCATAATGCGGGGCTTATGTCTAAGTAACAGCTTCAGCGCTTTGGTTAACTGTGTTGATCAGGCATCTTTAGTTGCCTTCCATCGATCAATGCAACGATTTTAACAGAAAATCTGAATTTTAATACTTTAGTCAAGAAAACAAGCCTGAAAAATTGGTATGCAGTGTAAGAGGGTTTTGTGCAACGAGAGATTACTGATGCTTGGCACCATTACCATGCATTCTTACTGATATAGATATTCCTTTAATTAGCCAATTATTTAAAGCCAAAAAAGGTTTCTTAGTCAACTAGCACCAACCTCGTTCTCTCAAATACAGAATTTAGCCGTATTGAATCCAATTCGAGACTTTTTCCGCTGTCTCGTCATGCTTTTAATTCATCACCTGAAGCAAATTAATAGACTTGCTCTTGAGTCGGTGTCAGTGTTCTATTAATACAGATTTACAAATAATTTTGAGATTAATTCAAGCTCAAATGAACTCCAAGACCTCGATCCTTTTGGTTCTTTCCATTTGCTGCGTGGCGGTCCTTGCCCTCCCGGTTGAGCATTACTTCAACCAGAGCAACGGACTCCCAACTTTTGATGAGATGTACGGCTACTACCGCCATTGGCACGGCAAACACGGTGGCAAGGATACCCCAGACACCGCTGACAGATTCAAGATTTTTTCTGATCGTGCCCTGAAAATCATTCGCCACAATCAGAACCCTGACCGCACCTACAACCAAACCATCAACTTCTTCACCGGAAGATCCCTCGAGGAAATTAAGAACCGTACCCTCATGACTCCTCAGGACTGTACCCTCGACAGCAAACCATTGAAGTTGTCAAGCGGAAAGGCTGGTACCTCCGACTTCTTCGACTGGAGAGACACCCACAAGGTCACTCCAATCAAAACTCAAAGAAAATGCGGTGCTAGTTATGCATTCGCTACCGTCGCTGCTGTTGAAACCCACTGGGCCATCAGAACCGACGCTACCGCCGTCCTTTCCTCCGAACAACACCTCGTCGACTGCAGTACTTCATTCTCCAACTCCGGCTGCGCAGGTGGTCTTCCTCAAAGATCCTTTGAATATCTTAAATACACCGGTGGTCTTACCTCTGAAGCTACCTATCCATTCGAAAGTATCGATAGAAATAAATGCCGATATGCTGACAAAAACGTCTACGCCAGAGTCTTCAACGGTTCCGTCAACATCACTGCTGGTGATGAGCAAGCTCTCTTCGACGTCATTGGTAACTTCGGACCTGCTGCTATTGGATTCGATGTGACTGAAGACCTTTTCGCTTACGGAGGTGGTGTTTACACCTCAAATCTCTGCAAAAATGACACCAGAATCGTCAACCACGTTGCCACCGTCATCGGATACGGTCACGATGGCCCAAAGAACCTCGACTACTGGATCGTGAAAAACAGCTGGGGACCAGGCTGGGGTGAAGAAGGCTATTTCAGAATTGCCAGAGGTGTCAACATGTGCAGTTTGTCCAACTGTGCCTCATATCCAAATATGAACTACACCAGCCCAATCGTCTCAAGCAGCCACTAAATTGCTGGAGTACGAGCCAAGTCGCTTTAATGAACGAGTGGTTAAGATCGAAAAAAAAGAATTTAATCTGCCTTTGATATTAATGAATCTATTTCTTGTGCTTCACGAATACATGATAGACAGAATACGCGAAGTATCTTAAGCACCGAAATAAAAATAATAACCAAAACCCAATTTAACAAATTAGTGTCATGATAGCTTAAAAATAAACGGAAGTAAACTTAACAGTCAGATAAGTGATTACATTAGGGAACAAGTTTCAAAAAAAGGCATCTGAGACCTAATGAGACAGACAACACATGTCAATCACTCTCACTCTCGGAAAAGAAGAGAGAGAAAGAAAATAAAGTGGTTGAGCTGATTAATAAATTTATTAATTTTGGGACGCATAGAATGTTTATCATGCTTTCAAAAAATTTGAGATTCATGCAAAAAATTTAAGAGGATCGTGAGTTGCATGCATCCCTTTGCATCATCTCATATTTCAAAGTAGAAAAAATAAAGCGAAAAATACCAATCTCGAAATCAGATAAGATATGAGATTTAATTGTTAATATTGTCACCAATAATTAACTAATCGAACCGTCTCTTTTTTTGTGATTACAAAAATGAATCAGCTATTTTGGTAAATTTGAATATCTGAAGCCTCTGGAGATCTATTTTGTTTGTTTTTCTACTGTTAAAGCATTTTATTCCTAGATCTCCTTTTCAACATCGATTCAATCTATGAGGAGGAGAAGAAACCAATTGAGACAACGCTTCTATAATTGCTAAAAATTACACCTGGCAATTTCTTTCTCAAGGAAATTATCGGTGAGTTGTAAACTAGCAAAATTCCGGGCATGAGCACTCTCTGAAACAAAGCCTCTGATTGCTTCAGTTTGTTAAAGATATTCAACGAAAAAAATTTCTAAATGTTACAACAACAAACAAACGGAAAAAATTAGGAAAACGAAAGAAAGCAATTCAATTACTTACTGATATAATATCGATACAATAGTGAAGACAGAAAAAAATAGAGTGGAGTTCGTGCTCAAAAACACCCATTTTAATTCTTTAAAAAATTCGATCACTTTTTGAGTCACGTTTATTCTGCGGAAATAACTCATTCTTTTCCAACAGCAGATAATGAGAATCCAGATACACAGGTCGCAAATAAGCTCAATCCCCGTGTACAATAATCTTTCCTCGAACACGCTCCGCGGTATCGCAGACAATGTACTGACGACAGATATCCCCTGGAAAATTCCGACAGCCGCAGTAAACGCCATGATGTCAGAGACGTCGCAGAATTGGAGTATAATAAATCTCAAAGTAAAGTCAACGGCTTTTGTCATATTCTTCAAATGGACCAACTTCTCCTCCTTTGCTTCATCTTTTTCAAAAGCAATGACCGAAGTCATCATCCGTGTTCTGTGTCTGCCCAAGGTCCGAGATCGCCCTTTAAAAACGTCATCTGAATCAGTAATCGAATGATGTTTTTTATGTTTGTTCTGAAGTTTCCTATTGAAATGCCATCCATAAGCTAGGTAAACTAGAAGTTTATAGCCTATTTTGAGACCAATAATTATCAAAGACTGCTGGATGCCACTCGCAGAAAAGAAAAGGACTCGATATGGCAGCGCTGCAAAGGCGAGGGAAAGAAATTCCACGAGTTTCTCTAGCTCCAAATTAAATTTCGTATTCACGAGAAACATCATTTTCTTAAAGAGTACTATCATCGGAGGGTATGTAATGCAGATTAAATAGACCAAATTGGGCTGTTCGGACGCCTGGACATGTGTAAATGCCATGATATAGCCGATACTAGCTGCGAGCTGTCCGAAGGGAAGCAAAATGAAGATACTAGCTCCAATAAGCGTCAAGGAAGGTAAATAAGGGACAGTTTTTTTCTTCTGCTGGAGAAGAATCCCGGTGAGTGTTTTATGCATTTGTCTAAAATTTGTCCTTGGAACCTCAGACTGAATCTTTGGAGTGGTCCTTCCAGAATTTTGATTGCTGTTGCTAGTCATGCTTTCTTCGAGTTTGCGTTTCGTGCTTTTGAGGTCTTCTATGAAGTTTTGGTAAATATCTATCGCGAATAATTTGGGCTTTTCTTTGCTATTCTTTTCGGATGCTTTTGGTTGATAGAGACATCTCAAGACCGCGAAATACAGCCAATAGAGGCACATAGCGACTACAATAGCGATGCATTTCGCAACGATAGGCCAAAAAGCACTGGGAGCATAGTTATCCTCAGCGCGGGAGTTGAAAGCCGTGCATATAATAGTTGATAGCAGAATGACCAGCAGATGCAATACCAGCATCCTGCCATGCTTTACTTCGGGATGTTTTTCTTCATGTTTCGCTATTGTGAAGCTGATGATCACTACAATGAAAATTCCATGAAGTACTCCGTCAAGCAGTAGAGTCCCGTAGATATGGAAATAGCGAGAATCGTACGAAGCCGTCAAAAAAGCTGAAATAATGGCCATAACGAGTGCTGAGATAATGACAAAAGAAGTATAGCCCACAAATTTCATATAACGCATTAATTTTGTTATAACTCTCGGGGCGCGCTCCATTTCTATCGCTATTGGTTTAATTTGTGACTCAGCCCTTGGTCTTGGAGTGGCGTTAGTCAGCATACGCGGCGGAGAGCCCTCCTCGACGACTTTTGGGTTGATTTTTGAGGGACCTGCGTCTTGGGTTTCCTCTAAATAAATCTTCAGCCTATCAGCAGTCAGGTCGGTCATTTGATGTTGGATAGGCATGATATGAGGAGAGGATTTCATTGCAATGCCAGTAATGACACTAGAGTCTTTTTGCTGAGAGGTGATGATGTCGTATTCTCTTGATGACAACAGTTCCTTCGATGGCTGCTGAACGAGAATCTGCTCCTGAGAACTCTGGTGAGGGTGACGAAGACTTACCACCACAGAGTCATCATTGGCTGCTACCACCTGTGCTCTACTTCCGAAAAGCGTACCTTGCTTTTCTATGCGAATAGTTGGAATTTCCAAGTAGCGGTGCTCCTCGGGAATTGTTAGTTGAGTAGTTTTTGGGTCCTCTGATTTGATGAGACGAGTCTGCTCGGGCTCGAAGCGCTGAGTAACTGGGATGTTATCGAACGTGGCAGAAACATTTTCTGCGAAATGTGATTGATCCGCTTGCTTTTGAAGGCTCTCATAGTACATTCTCGAGTGCTGAAAGTTTTGGTAACTGTTCTTGAAGGATTTGGTTGGAGATGTCGACATAATTACCCTACAAAGTTAATTTGGTGATGCTAATCAACAAGTTCTGAATATTCACTTTGAATTAAGAGTATTTTATTTTGTAAAACTTCTCATAAAACACTTGGTATTAAGTTCCAACATTTAATCGAACTTTGAAAGACCATAAATTTAAAATATCAACTAGCTACTGTAGATTGAAGAAAAACGGAAATTTTATGGCAATCAAAGGAAGTTCGATAAATAAGTTAGAGTCTTAGGGATTAGAGGCCGGTGCCTCGGCTGAAGTCCTACAACTTCTTGTTCCTCTACCTAAGAGTGAAAAGAATGAAGAAATACAGAGATATGAGCTATCATGAACGTTATTATGTTATAAGTGCTTCTTAGAGACTAAGAACCGGGAGCAGGAGCTCCGAGCAAAACAGAATCTTAAAATTTTGCGTCGCAAGTGACTAATCGGAGAGGACTCGCTAGCGAATAATCTAATTTTCTAAAGTCGTCTCAGAAGCAGAAGGAAAGAGCGAAGTTCGCAATTTTGATTCTGAAATTTTTCTTTTTTTATTATATCGAAATAAATTTCTGAAGAGCAATACAGGGCGTTAATTAACTTTAACTTTGCTGTGTGAAGTCGGTTAGAATTCTTTGAAGGACTGATAAGTTCGAATATTTCGCTGTATCAGCAAGGCAAAGACCTTGGTGATAGGAATTCAAGGTAAAACTTTCTAAAGCTATCCAATTAAGAAGAAAAAAACAAAAAAACAAAGAATAATCAATGTTTCGTTAACTTCTTAAGTAATGGCACGTTTGTACGTTTTACTTCTATAAACCGCATCATTTAGCTACTTGCTTTGTAAGTGAATAGTAATACATTCAAATATCGTGAGAAGAGATTCACTGGTGTGCTCATGTTGGGTTGCAATCTCACTTTAAATTTGAAAGGACCCATGGTTAACGTGAAATTATTAGTTTCAGGATTGAGTTTATTACGCCGGTAGTTCTATATCTCAAATAAAGAATAGCAAACGAGGCAAATGTTATATGCTGTATACGGTTTGATAATTTTTTATCTTTGAAGACGCAAAATATCAGCAAAAATCATCAAAAATTCGCAAGTAGATTAATTTCTCGAAATTGTTCGACAAATTTGTTTTCAGTCAGCTCCTGGGAGGTCCGCTTAATACCCCAGTTAGTCCCAAATATTTTCTAGAACATCATGTGAAAGACGTCACTTGGAAAAAGATCTAAGTCGATATCCACTGCTCATTAGCACATAAGTTTTGCTCTCCCTTGATAAAATGTTCATTTTCCAAGAAATCCTTTTCTTTGAAGTAAGTTTTAACTGCGTTCTATTTTTTAAAAACAGTAGCTTCAGCTCCTAAAATCAACCGAAATCGAACAATTTCAGCTCGATTACTGTTTATAAGCTATCAAAAAATCAAACAATTATATTTTAACTATCTATTTGAAATAAACAGCAAAGATCTCATGGGAGGCTGCGTCGCTAAAGAGCAAGAAGGAGGCTGTAACGACCCTGTTATTGTAATGAAAAAGCAAAGAAAGATCCCTTCTCTGAGCAGTATTGCAGAGAATCATCTTTATAAAGTTCGAGTCGAAAAGGAAAGACGAAATAATCTACACCGTGAAACTCATCAGCTTCACCCAGTAAGATTGCGTTAAAGAGAAAGAGCTCAGCGGTTTCATCGATGATAACCTCAAGCAGTTAATTCATTCGATTCCAATGCAATTTTTCAATCAAAAATCAAACTATGATTTAGTTGAATTTCATGTTATTATTCTGTTTGCCTTAGTAATTGTCTATCTGTCGTCGCGAGATGAAGTGAATAGAATTATGTGTCCATGAATTGTACATAGTTTAATTAGTGCATCATCTTTGTAACAATACATCAATTTAGCAGTCTTTCACCAGCGCTAACACAGCGGAATAGGCCCAAAATAATGCAATTTCAACATGTTATCGTTCATACTGCTAGTGTATCAAAATGGATAGGGCTAAAGGTTTATGACTTTGGTATCCATAAATTTATATCTCTGATACCTATAAAACCTTTTGATTTTAAACCAGTGTAAAAGTATCTGAATAAGATACTTTTTCAGATTTTTTTTTTCGTACGTGAAATTGTAAAATACGCTACCTCTCTAAAATATCACGTTTGACCTTTCTTTCTTCACGATAAGTCTATGATATGTCTCACAACCTTTAACTATGGTTGATAGCATTGAAAATAGATGTCTAGAATCCTAAGCCGACTTCCTTTTGTTTGACTCGCACTAAATAATATATTAATTTGTCTGAAGAGTAGCGGCGTTTCATCTGCAATATGTTGGGTTCATCCTCCAATTTGAATTGGAGTAACGCAAATTATTCAGCGATTAATGAGATCAATTCTTATATATACATCCAAATCAATTATTTAAAAATCATTCTCATTTGTTAATTCAAATCTCAACCAGAGATGGTCGATCGCCAGAACTTTGGACTCAGGGTCCAGACAATGACTCGATCTGAGTACATAAACTCAAAACACATCCCCAATTCCACACCGCTTTTCACTTTGCCGCCTGACCCCAAACATTTCAAACCCAGTGAAACGCCACTTCCATTCGAAACTTCAAATTCCACTAACCCTCTTGCTTCAGTGAGAATGTCTTCAGTTTCAGGAAGAGGCTCAGTCAACCAGACCTATGATGCACTAGTCCGTGAAAATCAAGAACTTAAGCAGCGTCTTGAGGAAATTCACCAAGATCTTTACAACTCCAACCAAAAAAACTGCGAACTTGAAGCTGGGTACACTGAAGTCATCCGCACGAACAAAATCCTCGAAGAGGAACTGAACAAACTGCGTCTTATTCGCCTAAAGCTCGAAAGTGAGCTTGAAGAGACCAAGAGGCTCTCCAAGCCTGAAGGTCACTCATCTTCTCCAACCAAGGTCGATCAGCTCCTCGCTGAAAGGAACCTTTTGGAGGCTGAACTTCAAAAGAGTGCTGAGGAGCTCGAGCGTCGCAAGCAAGAGAAGATAAGAATCGTAAGCGAGTACGAGCTCAAAATGACGCAGTTACAGAACCAGCTCAACTCGCTCCGAAACGAAGGAGACCGAGAGAAGCTACGTTTTAATACCGAGATTAACCGGCTTCAAACAGAAAACGATATCCTTAACCGCGAGATCAGCGACTTAACCGCCTTGAAGCACAGTTTGGTGCAGCATGTCCAACGACTTGAAGACCAACTGACCCGAAACAGCGCTACAGAAACTGAAAGTCGCTCGCTGCAAAACGAAATCGACAACATCAACAATTTACTGAAGAATAAGGCCAATCAAATCGCTAGCATTGAGGGAGGTCTTGCTGATTTGACTCAGGCCACAGAGCAAGAGGCTAAGGATCTCAGAAAGGCTCTTGAGAACTCTCGCATGGAAAATGGAGTCGCGGTGATCCTCTTCAGCATCGAAATTGAAAGACTACATTCAATTCTCGGCGAAAAGATGCGAGAAATTGCAGAGTTAAAGGCTTCAGGAGCTCGTAGTCCAAGCAGAACAAAAGAGGACTCGAGATTCAATGACTCGGGTTCTGCCGATAATCTACTAGAGCTCCAGAAGAAACTTAACGATTATGAACGTAAACTCGAAGGCATGACACGAACGAATCGCGACCTCCAAAACGAAGCGGATGCTTGGAAAACCAAATATGTGACGCTCGAAAAGGCTCAGCAAATCCAACAGGGCGTACTCCAAGGCTCGAAGCCGATAAATGAGGCTGCGTTGAGAGAACTGACTGAGAGGTTTGGAGAAGAGCAAGCTAAACTTATGGGAACGGTTAAAGCTCTGAAAGACTCAAATGTTAATTACGAGAATAAAATGATCCTCTATATGATCGAAATCGACCGATTGCATCATATAATCGAGACGGTTCTTGCTGAAACAGAGCAGTGGCAGGACCGTTACAGAAAACGCGAGAAAGAACATGAAGCCGAGATTAATAGCGTAAGGTCACAGTTTGAGGAGTACCATAACAAGCGGCTTGCGAACCAACTGAGGGATTCAAACGCGCGCTTGGAGATTGAAACAGGCTCGTTGGGAGCACAGCTGAAGGCGTATCGAAAGAGAAATGAGGACTTGGAGCAGTTGTTTAATAGCATGCGAAATGACATTCATAGACTGAAGAGAGAGCTCTTTGACAAGAATACTGATATTGAAAGTTGGAAGATCAAGTATCAAATGCTTGAGAGGAAGTATTACACTGACCTCAACGCTATACGCCGAGAGATGGAACTCAAGGTCCAAGCTTCAAAGGGAGGCAACTCTCAAGGCGACGCGATGGGAGGATCGGAGAGAACGTTGGTTGAGAAGTTACTACGAGCTCAGAAAGATAGAATCAACGATCTTGAAGAAATCACCAAGGCTTTACAGAATGAAATGAACAAAGCTCGAAAAGAAGGAGCTGAGAGTGCCAGCGAATCGGATAAATGGAAGATTCGTGCTGAAATCCTTGAGAAGAAGCTTCAGCTCGAGGGTATTTATGTTACTTTCTCCGCAGAGGATGATCAACCTCGCTTTGTCTATCATCGTCCGGACCTCTCGAACTCAACCATGTTCAATAATCTGGAGAAAGAGCCACTTGCTGCTCAGATTAAGCTGTATAAGGAATGGACTCAGGACCTGTTGAATCTCATAGCTCATTTGCAGAAGGAGATTCATCAATACAGAAAAGAAATTTTCGATAAATCCATTGAGATTGAGAGTCTGAAAAATCAGCTCAAACTCGTCGAGCAGCATCATCATGCTGATATTGACCGAATGAAAGGTGAGTTTGAATATTTCCTCAAGTCCTACAAAGACTCGCCAGACATGATTAAAGATTTCCGCAGCTGGTATGCTCGACCAACCCTTAAGGACTCACAAGCTCTGCCTGCATTCGACCCAGCTTCGTTTAGCACTTCATCATATAATAACCCCAACACCTATGGCGATAGCCAGAGCCGCGGTCGCGGAAGACCAACGCAAGACGATGGTGTGATCGAAAGCGGAAGAGCCGTAAGCATTGATCCAAAGGAAGAGCGCAGTAATTCGGAAGCTCCGCTACGCGGAGGACCTCATGACTTGAGCTCCAGTTTCTCGCCTGCGACTTTCAATTCGCTTGGCTTTGGACCTAGTGAAAGTTCTCTGAGAAACAGACGGCCTCAAGAGTCAGCTCAGCTCTATAAGAGCGCTATGCTCGGCAATCCAGGCTATGGCTACAATCCGAATCCGGGAGACGTGCGTCGCATGTCTCGTCCAGAAGCTTACGAAATGAGTAATAAACCACACCGTGGGCCTGAGACTGAGAAGAGAGCAACACTTCCTGAAGAAAATTTCCAGTCAGGGGGAAGATCAGTCGGTGGAGACAGGCTGAGCGGAGGGCCTCCTTTAAGACAGAGCGAGACTGATAGACGCTCTGGAAGACCTGAGATGCAACCTGGCACCAGACCAACGGTGTCAGGAACAGGCTTCGGACAGACTCCTGAGCAAATGCTGAGAGGATACCCACAATCGAACCCATATAATAACCAAAACACCGGCAATAGGCCTTCAAATTTGAGCGAGTCAATTGATATGAGGGCCAGTCTACCAGTAGCTGGATCTGCTCGAGGCAACCGTTTTGTTGACTCAGGAACTGAATCGTTGAAGCGTAGCTACATCGCGCCGATGTCAGACCGGTCGGGACTGGATCACAGCACTCAATTTGACAGCGGCAATGGCAGATCCCCTCAATATGACTCCATTAAATCTTCCGGAATCATGCGAAATTCCTTCATTCAGGATGGTTCCGACGTAAGACCCAATGAAAGAAGCACGAGTGAGGACTCTCGCGGCAGTTTATCTCAAAGAACCGCTCAAGGCATCAGTCTGACCTACTTGAAGAAACTCCACGAGACCGAGGTGAGATTCATCATCGTTAACGTTGAACTGGAGCGAGTGTGTGCGCTGCTCAAGCAAAAGGAACAAGAGCTCGAAAACCTAAAAGATAAGTACCATTCCAACGAGAAACTCCACGCCAGTCAAATCGATCAGATGAAAACAAAGTTTGATGATCTTCTGAAGAGCCACGTCGAAAAGCAGATCACTAACGCCAGCGGAAACTGGAATTACGAAAAGAACGCGATGGAAAGACAGCTCGCGGCTCAGAAAGACCAACTAACTGACCAAGAAGGCAAAATACATCAACTCAGCGACGACATTGCTAAGCTCCAACAAGAGAATATGAGACTGAACGCAAACGAAAGAAACCTCAAGTTTGAACTTGAGAAAGCTAAGCTCGGTTATGATACGGCTCTTCGACAGAGTTTAACCAACGAGCTGACCGACCAGAATATGAAGTTCTCTCAAGAGCGTATTGAACTAGAGAACGACCTCAGAGACCATAAGCTTAAATCCGAAGATCTCGAGAACAAAGCCCTCTATCTCATGAAAGAAAACGATCGACTCGCTGCTGTCATCGAAGAGCGAGATCAAGCGATCGATAGACTGCTAAATGAGAATAAGGAGAGGGCGAAAGAGCTTCAAGATATGCATAATAGAGTCTTTGAGATCGAGAATCAAAAGCACGCCGAGATAACCGACCTGAAGAAAAAGATGGAGGAAGAGAGGTATAATGCCATTCAGAAAGAGCTGGCTCGACAGCAGAACGACCACAACATCCAGCTCGGCAGAGTCCAAGACGAATTGAATTTCCATAAGACGAAGAATGCCGAACAAGAAGACCAGATTAGAAACCTTTCAGACACTGTTGAGCGACAGGCTTTCAACCTCCAATCCAAAGATAAAGATATCGAAACTCTCCGCAAAAGGCTTCGGGAGGCAGAGGACTCGTTCGCGCAAGAAAAGGAAGAAATGCGCGAAGATTTCGATCGCCAGCTGAAAAACCGAGTCGATGCTGAGGTAAAGAGGATCACCGATCGACTTGGCCTTGAGAAAAATAGCGCCGAGCATGACAGAATCATCCTCAGACAGCGAGTCGATGAGCTTGAGAAAGAGCTCAAAGACACTGAAAGGAAGCTTGAAACCACTTCTCAGCAGCTTGATGACGCGAATAGAGAGGCTGAGAACTGGAAGCTGAAGTACGAGCAAATCATCAGCCGTGCGAATCTCGACATGAAGCAACTGCAAGACGAATACGAGATTAAGATCCGCAATCAGCTACGAAAAGAGATCGATGAGATGAAAAGCAACTTTGACCGCGAGAGGACAATGTTGGAGGACTTCATCAAAAAACTGAAGACTAAAGGAGCTGACATGGAAGTGCGGCAAATAATGCTCATGATCGAGCTCGATAGACAGTCAGCGATAGCTCGCCGACAGACCGAAGCGCTTGAGCAAAGCAAAGCGAAAGAGATCGAGCTCGGAAAGCGTCATCAGGATGAACTCGACCAAATTCGTGAGCAAATGGAGCACACGCTCAGAGACCGATTGGCTAACGAAGCAGACGAAGCCGCGAAGAAAGCCGCTCGAGACCGTGAAATGCTAGAAGGGCAAATTGAAGATTTGAAGAATAGACAGGCGCAACTTGAAGACATGCTCAAGCAATTGAACGACGAGAAAGGAGAGCTTGCTGGTGAAAAAACTCAGGCGGAGCGTGAGAAGGATGATCTCAAATTCAAGTATGAGGAAGCGTTGCGAAATCACGAAGAAGCCCTCGAGGACCAAAAGAGTCGTTTGCATGATGAGTATGGAAATCATCTGCGAGAGGTCGGACTCGCCCATGAGAGAGAAAAGGACGGTCTCTTAGAAGAGATCGATGATTTGAAGGCAAAGGTGGAGGAACTCGAGAATAAGCTCCCATTGCTTGCTTTAGAAAACGAGAGACTCGCTACCGTCCTTAAAGAGAAACAAGACCAAGTTGGAGAACTCGAATCGCATTTGGAACAGCTGCAAAAAGACGCGAAGGCTCACGTGGAAGGGTTAACCGAGCATTTCGAAAAGACTGCCAAAGAGCAAGAGTTGAAAGCCGCGCAAGAAATCGGCAATCTGCAAGATGAACTTCAGGAGTGTGCTAATCAAATTGCGGATAGAGACAAGCATATCGATGAGTTAAGAAACGAGCTGAAGAGAGTGGCCGATGAAAGCGCTGAAAAAGAGCGCGAAGCCGAAGATCTCAAGAGGCTTGTAGATGATTTGCATCGGGACTATCAAAACCAAATGCGAGAGCAGTACCAGCAATACGAGCAGGAAAAAGCAAAGGAGGTTGAGAGAGTCGTAAAAGAACAAGCGAAAGAGTTTGAGGAGGAAAGACAAAAGGAAGAAGACCAATTCGCTTCGGAAAAGCAAGCGCTTATTGAGGACTTTGGACAGCAGATGAAGAAACTCGAAGAGGAGAAGGAGCAAGAGAAGCAAGAAGAAACTGCACAGTTGAAGAGAGCTTTTGAGGAAGAAAAAGCGAACTTAATGAACTTCTTAGATCAAGTGAACCAAGAGCGAGATCAGCTGATTGCCTCTAATGACAATCGACTCCATGAAATCGATAATTTAAGACAGGATCTAGTCGCCTTGGAGCAGGAAAAGAACGCTGAAATCGGAGAAACCCGAAAGAGATTAGAGGCTGAGATGGCTGACAGACTCGCTGATCAAGAAGCTGCGTTTAACCAGGAGAAAGGGGAGCTGCATGGACACTTGGAGAACTTCCAACAGAGGCTCACAGAGGCTGAGCACCACATTCAGGACGCAACGGACGAGTTGAACAGACTTAAGGCGTTGCTTGCTGAAAAGGAGCAAACTATCGAGGACTTGAAAAAGCAGATGGCGAATATTGAACATGAAAAGACTATCGAAGTTGAAGAGCTTCAAGTTCAGTTCGAGCACTTCAAGAAGAGCTCTGTGGGCTTAGGAGACTACGAGATCAGGTACTTAGCGGAGAAGGCAGCGTTAGAGTCTCAAATTCTCGAGTTGCAAGAGAAATGCAATAGGCTAGAGGATGATAAGTGGGCGTTAGAGAAAGAGGTGAAGAGGCTTAAGGAGGCGGGACAAGGTGGCTTCTCGCTTCTCGAGAAGAACAAGGAGCTCATTGCAAAGATCAAGGAGGTTGATGAGTTGAAGAAGAAGTACGAAGAAGCTATGGCTAACTTGGAAATCGCCCCAATAAAAACGATTATCCAATCGAAAACGATCACTAAAGACGTTTCGAAAATGGGTGATCATTAAGGGTTATTGCCATATATAGTGTGCGTTTGAAATTGGTTATGTGCGATTTAAGAAAAGTGAATGTATCCTTTTAAATAGTTATTCATAAGCATCACAAATATTTATTTCATTGATTTTAACTGTCAGTTTACAAAAGGTCTTAAATACAGAAGCTTCATGCTATTCGATAATAGTATATCCCAAAACTGAAAAATAACAAGTCTTTGAAATGAAATAATGAGAGCATCTTAACTTGATTTCCTAGTCTCCGCCCTTTAGGTGAATTTAAACACCAGAAACAAGGAAGACTATACATTTATTAATAAGAAATCTTGAGGATACTAGCTTGGCTCAAGCAGCCTGACCATTGTAGCAAAAAAAAAACACAAATTTCATTTCGATATTTAAGAAGCGATAAGTGATGAACTCTCAAAAAACCAAAGGAAAGGTTCACTTTTAAATACATGAACGACTTTACAAGATAAATATATACTCTCAAACCTTTTTGTTGATAAAATGTAATACCCATTTTATAAGGAATGGAAAACTACACATTGAATGCCTAAAGCTGCAAACGTAGCATCACCATCAGCACTATTTTTTTCGTGGTCTTGAGAGTTAAATATAATAAACTTTAATCAATTGTAAAAAAAAAAATTCAAAGGATTTTTTAAACTTCCTTCATTCTATTAGGACTTTTGTAGCCTTGCTCAGGCTTTAACCGCTTTATGATTGATCTCTTTTCTCCTTATCTGCATGTGACCCTAATATCTTTGGGTATTCAGGAAAAATTTGTTGATTTGTTCTGTTGAGACTTCCAATATTTTGTACTCTCGGAATTACTATATCTGCTCCATTGGTTCCTTGAACACTCTGGCCCCGAGATTTTTCGTCTTCCTTAACCTTCTCAATTTTCTAATAAGAGGTAATTTTCGTAACAGGACATCATTTTATTACAGAGGAGAGTTCTTCTGGCTTCAGCTCTGCCGTTCCTAGAACGGTTTTTCGCAGATTTTCAAGCTCGTTACTATAAATAAATATTGATTTTCAATTAAATAATGCTAAATAAAATTAAAGCAACTCTCTGCTTTGGATAATCCCGACTAGCAGCCGGTTTTGGGTCGAGAACATCTTAAACTGCTCTTCTAAACTCTCGATTCGCTCGTTCATTTCTTTGTGAATTTGAGTTAGCATTGCAGTGTTTTTGTCAAGCGGTGGGTTTTGACTCTTTGATGTTCGGCTTGGGTCGCTGGCAGCACTCTGAATTTTATTTGGATTTTTTGCTTCAGACAGCGTCCCTTCGCTTTCAGAGTCTGCTTCCGCCTCGTCTTTTTCTTCCTCCTTCCCACCTCTCTCATCGCCTTCGTTCTTCACAGATCCTTTTTTTGGAGGCCCTGAAGCGCTTACCTCGTTGCTCTTTCTTTTGATTTGAGACAATAGATTTCTAAACTCATTTTCTCATCCTGTCAAATTCTCATCAAGCCATATTACCTCTTGCCACGAAGAAATAATTCATGTGAATAATAATGCTCACTCGTATTGCTTCTCTGCTTTTTGAATCCGTATAGATTTAACTAATGCCATAATAAGGCGATTAAGTTTTCTGTGGAATTGAGGTGAGATTACTTGTCGTACGAAGGAAGTAAAATTCTTATGCTTGAAAAATATTGGAAGGACTTTATCTGCAAAATCTGCCGTGTTCTTGATCACTATCATGTTGCCTTCACTGTTCCAGGAAACGATGTCAGAATACGAATCACTCTGGGTACAATCAGAATCGTTGTAGTGGTATTAAGCCGAAAAAAGGGAGTTACTTCAAGAATATTGAACGTTTTTTTCAAAAAACTTGGGATGCCAACATCTTCGGCATTGTTGTTTTCAAGCAGTTTGTCCTTTAAAGTTGACACTTTCATCTTCAGGAAATCGTCTGCTTTGTAATCTATGTTTTCCTGAGATCTCAGATGAAGGATGTAAAATTAGAAAGAACCAAATATTCGAAAATTCTCTGTGCTAGAGAGAAAAAACTGACTTTTATTAATCTGTTCTTTAAAATTCGCGAGTTGTCCCTTGTTAGAACTAAAATCCATGAAAGATGATATCACGGTATCGTATTGCTGCGGTGGCTAACAGCGAAGGATTGTATAGACAAAAGAGAGAATAAAATTCTTCGCCATTGAATATTTAGCTAGCGTTCATACTGATGAAACGAAATACCCATTAAACCTAAACGATTCTCTTCAAAGACCCAGCTTCGTATATTTAAGTTTTCTGAGAATAAACAGTGATCTTTGGATAACTGTCAGAAAAAGCGCGATTAAAAGCTGTTTTTGGTAATGAACTATCATTGGGTGAATTGAAACAGCCTAAATCGCAAAACTGCGAATTTTCTTTTATTTTGAGGCCTTTGCTTAAGATACCTCTTAACTAACTACTCTCAAAGAAAGGGCTTTCAGTCTTTCATGAGGATTATGATTCATTTCAAACTATTAGTCAAACCAGGAATTCTAATTGTTTTCCTCTCCTTCCTTTAACCAAAGAAAATCCTTTGAATTGCATTCAATTGCCTTAAGAGGTTTTAGAAGACCAAAGTATTCGGTTTGAGTTTAATAATCTTTTGCTTTAAAATATATGAATGTCATTTCTCACCATATTCAAGAGTTATGTAAACTTATTTAAGCGATCAAGGAATCAACTAGCTGATATGATGATAAAAATTTCTGTTCGTTTATCTCTTAGTCGAGAGGAAGGTTATGGATGAATGTGGTGATCATCTTTTGAGCACCAGGTCTGTTCCACTGAGGAACCATGTGTCCGACTCCCATAAAACTGATGAATCTGAAGTTATTGTAGTCTTCATAGAAACCAGTAGTTTGAGGTTCATCTGGGTAAAGTCCTGGAATGTGCCATGGCTTCTTAGGGACGGTGTTTGGAAGATTGTATGTTTTCGTGAGCTGCTTGAAGAAGATTTGAGCACTGTCAATTGGGCACACAGTGTCAGCGTCTCCGCTGTAGTAAATCACACGGTATCCTTGCTGAATGAGGAATCCATAAGTGGCGCTCATATTTGCGAAATCTCCACTATTGTACTAAGAATGAAATAAATGCTTTGGATTTCGCAAAGAATTTGGCTCTTACATTGAGGGTTTGACTGCAGATACTCCAAGTGATATTGGTATCAACATGAAGAGCTTGCTTCACAGTCATGTTGTTAAAGAAAAAGGTGGCACCAAGGATGTCAGCGCAAGGTGGAAGATCAGCCTATAATAATTTCTATATAACATAACAAAGCAAAGGCTTTATTTACAAAAGGATTGATGGCTCCTAATCTCTCGAGGTTTCTTGCTTTTTGTAATCTTTTGAAACGAGTGTAGTCGAATTGGAATTCTGGTGGGAGGGTCTGGTTGGAGTCATTGTAACATGTTGAATAGAGATTATAAGGGTTCAAAGGAATTTGTCCATTGTCTCCGAATGTGTTAGCATATGCATTGTTGACGAAGTTGCTGCATGTGTCAGGATCGTAATTCTTGATGCAAACGTCTTCGAAGGTGAACACGGATTCATATGGAACGACGTTGTGTCTAGCAAGGACGCCGAAGGATCCGAGCAAGCTGTCTTGGTCGTTGGTGTCAACCACTCCGTTACCAATAGCAACACCTTTCAAGTTGACAAGGGGAGTTTTGCCAGCAACATTGCTCCAATGGATGGTCTGTGCTAATGATGGGATGTAGATTCCGGCGTAACTCTCTCCAGAGATGTAGAATTCGTTGTTTTGGTATTCTGGGAATTTCAACAAGAATTGTCTGATGGCTCTGTCATTGTCTTGAGCAGTGAAGGTATCGTTAAATACGAGATTGGTGCCGTTAGAGAATCCGACCTAGAGTGAAAAAATTAGTATAAAGGCAAACATCGGCATCGTATACTCCAATAGGTGTCTCGAGGTAGAGGACGCTCGCATTGGCATTCCAGGTATAAGGATTGACGCGTAATTCGGTACCGTTATCGTCGAAGACCCATGGACCGTTCTCGTATACAAGACCATCCATACTGGAGCAGCCAGGACCGCCATTCAACCAAAGAACCTTGAAACATTTAGTAAATTTCGAGAAAAGGGTGTTACGAGAGGATCAGTGGCAGGGTTGTTCATACTTGTCACCAGAACGTAATGATATGAGCGCTTGAGATCGGTGGAGTTGTCAACGTACAAGTATCCTGAATAGACTGAGAAGTTGTAATCTCCTGCAGGGATTTGCTAGGCGCGTTTATTTGGAAATAGACAGGCATGAAATTCTTACTGGAATCGAAAATATGTTCACCATTTCATCTGCAGGTGCTGAGAGAGCTGTAGAGAAGATCGCTACAGCGATGATGCAAACGAGTGCCGCTTTGGACATATCTGCTTGACTTGAGATTTAATAAATTATCTTTAGGATTTTGATTATCAGATACTTGAACTCAATTTTAAATCCTTTAAACTAAGGATCCTTTTGTGATTGCTGAATTGCTTAATTGAAAGGCTTTATCAATTATAGAGTCACAGACCTTCATGAATGTAATAGCTTGAAAGTGGGTAGAAATCGTCGTCAAAGTTGAATGAGCTGCAGATTTATGTTCATTGAGACATCATTCCATTCAATGGGTTGATGTTTTTGTCATGATGCATAGTCTATTTAGAAGTCCTCCAGAAATATCGATAAGAAGTTTTACAAACTAGTGCTGAAAGTACTGTATGAATGGTAGAAAGAGCAGTTTGCACTTGAATCGCTGATATGAGTAGGTTTTTTATCAATGTGGGATCTTCTGGTGCTTCTGGTGGTAAATGAGGTATTAGCCATGAAGATTTAATTCAAAGAGACTTCATTTTGAATAATACTTGCGTGTATTGAACTAACAACAAGGTAGATAAAGAGCTCGTTCGTAAGTGAATGAATTTGCAAATAGAAACTTTTTATATGCAAATGTCAACACAATTGAAGGCACCACAATGACTCTTTAAGGGTGTTGGCAATTCTGCTCTAAAAATTTGGCGAAATGGTCTCTAGAAAAACGAAAATAACTTGAAGGACTTTTAACCGCGAAACACGTTAAATATTGCAAATCCAGTTTTTGACAGTTCCTTTGAGATTAACCTTTCGTGAATTTAGACTCTCAACAACAAGCCTCTAATAGTTTATTGACTGAATTTTCTTGTAGATATTCGATCCTGGAAGCTACAATTTTCATGTTTACCTCAGCCACAGAACAGCTATTACTTCAAGAATTTATCGATAAGTAACTTTTAATTCTCAATCTTGACTTCAATGTCTTTATTCATAAATTTATAAGTTTGTTGAAGATTTACGATGTATTTCCTTTTTCCCAACATTCAACAACTAAATTTAACACTTGTGATGGAGACCAAAATATATATCCTCCATCAACAAAGATTCTGCTCTGTTCCCCTTTGGGAATTACGGGTTTTAACCATTGGATATAATGATCCAGACACATATGTTTTCATATAAAGAGAAGCACAGATGTAGAAAGAGATTATGCAAATGCTTTAGTCCTTTTTCTTTTCTTCCTCCGCAAGAGCTCTTTGACGCGCTGCTATCTCATCAAGGTGCTTAAGCATAAGGTCTGTGTACTCTTGCAAGCTTAATTTTCCGTCTTTGTTTTGATCGCCCTCGATAAAGAGTTTCTTTATCTCCTCTCGCTTCGGAGGGTTAAGTCCAAGACGGGCGTTTGTATCCAGAGCCAATCTGTACAACTCTTCGAAGCTCAATGTTTTATTGCTATCCTTATCTGCAGCATTAAATTGCTTTTCGATTTCTTTTTTCACTCTTTCGAGTTCTTTTTCATCCCTCAAGTTCTAACGCAGTGCATTATCATAGATTAGAGAAAGGAAGCGCTATGCTACAAAAATTTACCTTCTCAGTTGAATGGTCTCTTCCTCCACAGCAGCCGTTTCCCATTTAATACAATTAGTTGAGCGTATCTTGATTAAATTATTTATCGATTATTTTCTATTGAACGCTTTTTAATTATCAAAATAAAAACTGAAATCCAATCTGAGAAGCGTTATGAGCTTAAAATTTAATTTTAAGAGAGAGAAAAAGGGACCCATTGTTTAACAAACAGTGAGCAAACCGTTTCTCGGACCAGAACTAGTGTGACAGGATGCTACGATGTTCCAAACTTTTCGTTTTTTTCGGTAGTCATATTTGTGATTGAAGTCATTTCGCTGTTGTTGATGCTGAGGAATTATAAGAGAAATATGTTTTCCTGATAATTCATTATTTTTTTAATTTAACCTCTTATGACAGAGATTTCGCTATCTATGCCACAGTACTCGCTTATTAGTAGAAATATGAAAGAATTTTGGCGAGATTCAGTGCGGAGATTACCGACTCATGTACTAGATTGTCTCTCTTTATTTGAGAATAGTCATGCTAAGTTTGGCAATCGGCATTGTCTTAGTGAGATACACCCACAATTATCCATTCAGGAAAAGTGAGATAACTAAGTTTTTAATATTTCTACCATAAAAAAGAGAATTGTTGGTAGCGGGATGATCGAAATTGATTGAGTTCAGTTGCAATGAGATGAAGAGCATTCATTTTGTATATTGTGCTCAGATGTTGTCGGATCAGCATTAAGTACAAATGCGTTATAAACAGCTATTATCTTTGAGTTCTGTTCTATAAGCAACATTATTTAAAAATCCTCAATCCCACCGAATTAATTTCATCAAGGAAGCTTTTCCCAATATCTGTCAAAACTTCAGGAATTCATTGTGTAATTACAGCAGAACAAATAAAAATATAACATCAACCGAAAACTTTTTCATATATTCCAATGCAAACATCCGAAATACATCACAAAAAATTTAATTTTTCAAAATTTCCTTAAGAGGCATATTCGATGAGATGGAATCCATCCTATGGTTAGTTCTCTTGAGAGTGGACTGTTTATCATTCGGACTATCTTTCTGGAGTCCGACAGTTCGAATCGGCTCGTTTTGTGTAACTGCTCTGTCATCAGGCACCTCTAGACCAGAAACTTCTAACGACTCTGAAATCTTAGAGAACTGAGAATGATTACGTGGAGTCGATATACTAAAGTTAATATTGTATTCTTTTGCTCCTGTCTCCTTTTCAATTGCGAAATCCTCTGCCTCCATAATTCTTTCTTTGATCGGAGATTTGTAATTGGATCGAAGTGTTGACGAAAACTTCAGATTGCTGGTCAGATTAAACCTCCCAGGCATTGAACTTTGAGTAGAGGCAGGAAATTCTCCATTTTCCAGGGTATAAGCATATAACGTAGCAACTCTGCTTCCAATAGGGTCTTTCAGTTGAAGCACAGGTTTATCGACAGGAACGTCTCTTGGCTCTTCTATTATCTTAGGAATATCGGTTTCTGAGGCATTCTTGCGGTCAAGCGGAGGCTTTGTATGCTTTTGGGCAATTCTGTTTTCAAACTCAAATTCATTCGCACCAATCGAGTACCTCGGGGCGCTTTCAAGGTCAGGAATCGTCCTTCTGCCACCGTTGAGAGCATCAAGCAACTCTTCCTCTGTGTCCTTGTGTTGAATTTTTTGGGTCACCACCTCGTTTTGACTTCCAATCGCACCAAGATTTGTTGTACTCAAGGTAGGTTTGGTTTTATGCGTCCCCTTTTCAGTATCCAAGGTAACTATAGTTGTCTTTACCCAACCTTTGTTGGCTAAACTAACTCGTAGTTTTCCTAACGGGTCGCTAGAGGAACAGTATGATTCAAGAGCGCTCCTTAAAAATTTGATGGTTAGCATTTCTTTATCGTAATGGAAATCATCTTTGCTGGTCTTGTATTTTTGTAGATAACTTGTTATTGGATTTTTGTCAGAATAGCAGGTGTTAGGTGCTGCTATAGGGCTATCTGGCTGCTGGTATGATTTCCTGAAAAGGATTTTGTTCAGACTTTTCAAGGGGATCAGACAATTCAATAGACTTATCACCAAAGAGACCCATAAACAACTTTCTTGAAGAGCAGTAGTTGAATCTGCGATCGCGAAAGTGAAAACCAAATTGGAAATCACAAAGCTTAGTGGAAGGATAAGTAGCAGGGAAATCATCGTTTGAGAGAGTTTTTTCCCAAACTGTGCGTAGTTTTCCGATTGGAAATTGAGCAGGTAGTACTTCTCACTCCAGAAAATAAAAAATAGCTTGAAAGCGTTGATAATCATCACAAGAGGGAGCAAGGGCGAGATACATAGCGTGAAGATCAGGTCTGTTGAAATTTTGGTGTATTGGATTGGCAAAAAGAATCTCTTCCAAGGAGAAAACGCTGGGATGCAGTTGTCGGTTCGTGCCTTCAGCTTTGCTCGCTTTGAAAGGATGCGCTTAGAATAGACTATTCGTAGGAAGCTTTCAAGGCCATCGATACAAAATTTGATGATTGTTATGAAAAAATAGACTGCCGAACCATTCGGATCATTTCGAACGGCGAGCCTGGCCAGAAGCGGGGCTAGTATAAGATTCGTGCTAAGTATCATGGTTGCTTTTAAGCTGATGCTTGAATAGTAATCGAAAAGAGTCCAATGTCCTTCTCTGATAGTCGAAAAGTTAATCTGAATGGTCAAAGCGGCATTCATCAGAAGGAGCACTGCAGCAGAAAGGAAAGAGAAAAGCCAATATGTATTCCTATTTTGGTTTGTATCATATTCTTTGATGACGAACTCTAACCCAATCAGTATTCCGAACTCGATTGCTATAAGAAACACGCTTAACAGTATCGTAATCCAGCGTTTCGCTGTACTGTACCTGCCAATGTTCTCCCAAATTATCGTATCGGGCTCTGGAGCTTTAAGAACTGAGAGTTGCTTGCCATTAAAAGCGAGCCGCTTCCGGTCTTTGACTCTAAGGACCTTCATAATAAAATTGTTGAAGCAGGATTTATTTTTCGCTTGGTTCAATACACAGCGCAGTTGCTGATGATTCGCTAGGGTAATAAGCACAATTTTGCTTCTTTCGAGGGTGTTTGATTGTATCTCTTGAAATTTGTTTTCAAGTGCTGCTATCTTTGTTGTTAAAGACGAATTTTCTCCATTATTATCAGCATTTTGAGAGGATATTTCTGCTATTTTTTTCTTTCTGATGATGGAAAAAGCGTCATGAATATCAAAAGTCTCGCAGACATCCGTAATGTTGATCCTGGGAGAACTCACATCTTCCATCTTCTTTTCCAATGAAGCCCGAAATTTGACTAAATCTCTGTCCTGAGGAATTCCGGATACAACCAAGGCAGAAGGAGGACAATATTCACTCTGAGTTACAAATTTCTGAAGCATCTTTTGGTTTGTAAGCTGTAGCAAATGCGTTGATAGAAGCAAAAACAATACTACAACCAGACATAAGACGCTTTGAACCGAAATCATCACTTGATTAGAGCCTTTGTTAGTCAGAGAGGTCAATACAAGCCAATTCTCTCCACAAGAATTTTGATTAGCGGAGTCACAGGTGGAAGAGATGTTTGTTATGAAATTGAAGAGCCCAAAAATCACGAAGACGCCTAGTATGATCAGTATTGCTCCTTGGAAGTAGTTTAAATAGAGAGGCAGAGGGAATCCGAGATGAGTGAATTTGTCCAAGTTGCAGGTGAGTGATAAAAATTTGTTGGAAATGTTGCTCTTCGTGGGGGATTTTTGCGTTGTGATTTGTTGGTTGCATTGGTCCTGGCATTTTTCTGACTTGGACTGCGGTGGGTCAAATAGTACTAGCTTGACTTCGTGTGTCTCTCGGTTCTTGGGAGTAGGAGGTTTGGTTTGAATTTCTGGCTCACGGTTATTCATAAAAATTCGTATGAAAAAAGTGGAATACTTTTAAATAGAAGCAAAAATTGACTTTAATATTAATTCAAGGGGTTTTTTTAGTTTTACGGACATTGGTGAAAAAATGATGTTTTGAAAGAAAGCAGATGCTGAATTCTACTCAGTTTGAAGCAAATATGAAGGAGATGGCTGCTCTTCATCGACAGGTCCATAATCTTGATCAAATTTCGAATTTAAAGTAGCAATAATGCGAACGAGATAATTTTAACGCAAATATTGATTCAAAAAAGAGGCTTCTTTGAAAAATTGATACTTATTATTTCTGATTTTTTGAAGCTGTGTGCCTAAGTTCAGAGCTGTATATCAATGAACTTATTTCCTTTCCCGTGACTAAAGCATAATCAACAGAACTAGTGTTCTCGCTATGAATAAATTATACTCCAATGAAACCAACAAACGAAGGAGCAGAGCAAGCAAACCTATATCAGAGTTTCACATTTGCTCATGAGTTTCTTTTGATGGCACTTATGACTGAATCCCAGTTGGTTTAAAGCATTATTCAGGTATTTTCCCCTAAATTGAAAAACGACTGGGTATTGGAAAGTTTTGGAGAAAGAATTTAGTTTTTTGTGAAAATTAAATCTCCTTCTTGAAGGGGGCTGACTATAGAAGGAGTATCATATCTTCCAAAGATTAATCGTGTGTGCACTAAAACTCTGGCCAAATCAATACGTCTCCCTTTCTTGGAATGAAAAATCCTTTATTCGCTTGAACTGTGTCGTCGGACGCTATTTTGAAGTAGCAGTTACCAACCGACAAGGCTAAGCAGAATGTTTGAAAATAGTTTTTGTTTTTGGAGGAGAATAGTGAAACTAGCAATAACCTAGATCTCCCATACGACCGCATTCAAAAGATTTCGGTATTTCTTGAAGAATGTGTACCTGAAAAAAGGACTTTCGAACATGGAACTACTAAACTCAAGTACATGAACTTACTGTCTCTCAGAATGACGTGAATCACTCGATGGAAGTAATTCTATCATTCAGAGCACCCGGCATTAAATGAAAGTGATTCAGCCATTTTCTCACTTTAGCTATGTTGATTTGGAAACCATAACAAACCATAGAGAAGATTCTTTCTCAGCACCAGATTTCCTGCTCTGCTTCAAGGTCAATGTGAGGACTTACCTAATGGAGCAGAAATATGAGCTCTCAAGTGTTGGCTTAAACAAACAAAAATAGTAGCAGAAAGTAAAATCCTTTGGCAATCTCATAAGCACTCTGATAAAATATAAAATCTTTGAAATATTAATAATTCTAACTTAATTCTTCGAAATTCAAATCAAAATGGAAAAACTTTCAAATAGCCGCTTTATCATTAAATAACTGTGTTTGTCGGTAATCTTTGAGAGATTACGGGGTTATTCGTTTTCATTTCAATTCTAATAGCACTGTAAAGGTAAAATAGTAAAAAAGGAAGTTTTGGTATGTTTTCAAAAAGAGATCAGCAAAATTTAGAGAGGACGCTTCGACCAAGCTATTGAGTAATGAGTATGTTATCGATAATTCATTTCTTTTTTATAATCCAAAATCATTGTCCAACTCTGTTGTAAAGGTATAGATTGACACATGTTCTAAGTTACTTATAATAACGAAACCTTGCATATTAGAACTCACAATATTTGAATTTGAAATAAAGACTTTGCTAAGAAAAATCATTAATTTGCAAAAATCGATCTCACGATACCAAAATGCTCTACCAATTCTAAACATTATTTTATCTTCTACTTTCATTTAAAAGATAGTTGCTCTAATCCAATTTGCCTGAACGACTTATTTTTCTGGTTTTATAACAATTCAACACAACATCTTGAAGCTAAACGATCGATACTTCTCTCAATAATTTTTCAAGATAAGAAGATCAAATTTCCATATACATGAGAACAAAAGCTTTCAAATTTTAAATCAACTCTTCAAGCGACAGCTCAGATCCATAAATTTTCGACCTCAAATACTCTTGGGCTTTTTGTTGCTCGTTCTCTCTAAACTCATAATAAGGAATTGTAACGATCTTATATCCCAGATTCCTGAAATGATAAAACCGCAAGATGTCTTTCGCTGCTCTTTTCTTATTCGCTCTATCGAAATGCTTCACCCCATCGATCTCCACAATAAGATTCGGTTTTATTAAAATATCCACTTGATACACAAAAATTTTGGCTTCCTTCTCGTACTTAATCTCCATCTTGTCCAATTCATGGAAAATTTCAAATTCCAAATCGGTTGCTGCTCCTTTCGGCTTGCTCATTTTACCCAAACGAATTACTTCATTAATAATGTTATTAGCTGTATTATTAGTGTTTGGGAATAGCGATGGGTACTCAATCTGCAATGTGAGAGCGAATTGCGCAATCTTGAACAAATCAGCATAGTTCTGTGGCTTTTTCCCTTTGGCTATTTTCTCAGCCGTCGCCAACGCTTGCGTGCCTATTTGCTGAATCTCTGGCATTAGGAAGCCGGTAAATGTGCTTTTTTGAGAATTATTGATCAAATGAGGCACCATCATTCTCGTGATTGCTTGAATCCCTTGACAAAAGTGAGAAAAGTTCTTTTCATTCAATGACTCTTTGCTGAATCGGACCATATATTTCAATACTTCCTTAATGAGGGCTTCATCGTATTTGACTGAGCATCGACTCATCTCGCTAATAAGCAAATAATAGCTTTTGTGGAAAGCTGTTTGATTTCTAAGCATCTCGATAACGTTGGGTGTTACTGCCTCGTACAGAGGAGAATGAATAAAATTCAATGATGTGCAGGCGGAAAGGATATTATGAGCCTCTCCTAAGGATAGCTTCAGCTTTTTTCCCTTCAAATTCTCGCAAAAATACTTCTCTACTTGCTTGAAGAATTCGATGTCGATCATTCCAAATTTCGTCATCTTGTAGCTATACTTGCATAAGGTCGCGGGAGTCACCGTGCCCTCTTGGAATCGCTTGATGACCTTTTTTTCTAGTTTTTTGAGAAGCTTATTTGTGAACTTAGGCTCCTCGATGTATCCAAACAATAAGAAATAGCATTGATCGTCAAGAAAATTTGTGTTTTTATAACAGCCTTCAATGAAGGACAGATACAGTTCTTTTGAGAATCCTCTCAATTCATCGATTTGCGAAATTATTTGGTAGAGATCGGATTGATAAAGGCCCAAGAACCGCTTGAATTTAAAATAATCCATGTAATCTTTCATGAGGACTTGGCTTTTGAGCAGTTTGGCTGACACAAAGGCCGAAAAAATCTTCATCTTCAATTTCGGGTCTAATTCTCCCCATTTTGACTCTAAGAACGAATTGACGGCAGCGACGGTCTCAGGTTTGAGGCTTGGAGCTTCTAATGCCAGGGCACTGATAAACAAATATAAGTCGTTGCCTTTTAAGCTAATATCTTCGAAAATTTGTTGTTTGTTCTCCTCTATCAATTTGATAAACTTATCAACTGAAGGCGCATTGAACGTTTTGTTTTGGGCTTGGTATTGCCGGATAATAATAATTGCACACGAGGCAAGCACACCAATGTCTTTTGCGCCAGCTGCCTGAATGGCACTAGGATTGCAATAAGCATCCAGAAAAGGTAGAGTCTGTCCGCTTTTTATTCTACTAGCCACCATCAAGGCCCAAAATCGAAAGGTGGAGCTAGTGAGCTCTGAGTTGAGAGATTCAAACGCTTGTTTTTTGATATACTCAAGCTGAGTTTTACTGAGAAGAGAACCTCCGTTTTCAATGAATTTCCCTACCTTATCTTCAAGTGCTATAGCATTTTTGAGATCCAATTCTCTGTAATTCGCTAAAATTTCAGTGTAACACTTTAGTCTGTTTAACAAATCAGCATCATCCTCTGTAGATGTTTTTCTTTCAATAGGGAACTTGAAATAAGCCTCCAGTTCTTTTATGGCCTGAGGATTATCTTTATGGCGAAGCCCTTTCAGCAGCGTACAGATGTTTTGAGCGATCAGAGTGAAATAATTTTCACCGGGTTTAAGCTGGTGACTTTTCAAAGCTTCTTCAATATTTTTTTCGATATCACCGGTCTTGTTTATGTTTATTGTATTCTGCTGAGTTTGGGTTGCGCTATCGGGTTTGGTTGTGCAAAATCCCGGTGAAATGTGTTGGAAAAATTGAATATGATGCTTGAATTTGAGTCCAAATGGTTTTAATTTAGGATTGAAGGCATATCGTAACAAAGCTAGAGACTGTTTGCAATTGGAGAGCATATTAGTTCTATGATTTTGTCAAGTGTATTTGCGGTTGTGGGAGAGAAAATCTTTGATAATTTTCAGCTTTTGTTTTTAATAAATTTATCGAGGACTGAGAGCAAAGTGAAAGAGCATAATGGAACGTTGTTCAAAACAACACCAATGCAATTATACTTCCTATACGAAATGTTTTATTTCAGCAGAGAAACGTAGACCGTTCTCTCAGATCTCCTGATGACAGTTGGGAATGAGAGTTTTTTCATCTCTAGTGTAGATATTTTCATTTATATAAGTCCTTCTTAATGTCTCAACCAGTTTTTTTTTTTTAAAGGAGTCTTGTAAAATTCATTATTTCTGACCTAAAAAAACTCCACGAGATAAGTTCTCCTGAAAGCGAGCACCAGTTTACAGCTGCAAATACAGATAAGGTCCAAATTTTAAAATAAATTTGTTGATTTTAACTATCCGTACGGTCATCAGAAATGGACGCATCTTCCACATATTCAGAAGAAATTTTGCTTGAAGCACTGTTCACTCCACTGCATCAAATTACTGAGTACATCTACTTAGGAAATCAAACGGCGGCAGGATACGTTCCGCCACACGAAAACGCCGAAACGATTGCAAAGGAATCCAGAGAGGCTCTTCAGAAATTGAAAGATTTGGGGATTAAACACATTGTGTGTTGTGCAGATAACTTAAAAGTCTTTCCAGATGATTTGGATTATTTCCTCATGGACCTCAAAGACAAGCCTCTGTTTCCGATTTCTGAATACTTTGAAAAGGCATATGAGTATATTGATGACTGTGTAACCAAGAAGGAAAAGGTCTTAATACACTGTAACGCTGGAGTAACTAGAAGCGCCACGATCACCATTTCTTATTTAATGAGGAACCTGAAAATCAGTTTCGAAGAAGCTCATAAAATGGTGAGGGCGAAAAGGCCATGTATCGATATTAAGGTCTTTGAGGAGGATCTAAAGCAGCTCGAAGCCAGTCTCAAGAAGTCTATAATTTAAAAATTTTTTGGGAAATATCGCAGGTATTATAGTGAAGCTTTAATAAATAAGTTCATAGTTTCGGTTATATCTGTAAGAATGTACAAGAAACCCAAATTTTATCAAAAAGATTGTTCCTTACTTTCGAGATGAATAAACTGAGAAATATAATAAAATTGAAGTGTTCCTGTCGGTAAGATACAGTTTTCAAAAGCATTGTTTTGCTTTTGGATAATTCCGCTGAAACCAAACTAACCCATAGCAAGGGTTAAGTTTATAAAATCTCGGTAATGAACACTAGGATAAAGTGAATTGACCCAAAGTAGCAATACTAATGAATAGTGATCGAAGCATTGTAAAGAAAATTTGAAGCGCAACTAAAATGCTACTTTACGCGACTATTTTGTTGTTAGTATTTCAATATAAACTTGCATAGTATATTCCATTGAAAATATAAATTCTTTTTCGGGAGTATCTGCTGTTGTTATGAATTTATAAACAATTTTCTAGTTGGGAAAGCAATTGAAAATCTTAATTCTCTATTCTATTTTCAAGGTGTTTTGACTCTTAATTAACAATTTAATTACTTGAAAAGCTAATATACACGTATTCTTTGATGAGATCTTATTAATTATTATAAGAATACTGCTTGAGCTGAATATCTTACCAGAATAAACTCCTTGTACCTATTACTTTCGTTCACTGAGAACTTAGTTTGGCGATAAGACTGAATTTCTTTACTCTGTACCATATAATTTGGTTCAAATCATTTTTTTTTTATTTGTGAAATCTAAAATAAATATTATTAATTATTAATGGGAAGTAATTTCAAGGGTAACAAAGACAATCTTCTTATAAAATTCTGTCAAATGAGATGTAAGAGGTCGTTGATTACTACTTATTTTCTGATGAGATGCAGGTTTACAATTTCTATCAAATCTGATAAAATTATATAATGCAACTTTCTCTCACACAGGTTTTAAATTTTACTGAAAGCTTCGATATCTGCGGACATGACTCCCACTAGAGATTCTATTCTCTCAGTAACGTCATCAACATTTATTCTGTCATCCTCAATAACGCAACCAATTTGGATCTTCTTCATTCCAAAAGCGATGTCAACCAAATAGTAATCCGATTTCCACTCGAGTCCGTTAAAGGCAATCTCAAGCACCCTCTGCGCTAATTCATTCAGATCTCGTTCCGCTGTATCAGGCTTAACAGCAAACGTAACAAACGATTTAGTCACCGTCTGAGTGTTGTGGGTTTCTGACATAAAGTATGATCCTGATTCTGACTTGTTTTAATTGTGAAATTATAATATAAGTACTGATTGGATCAGTTTAATTTTGAGTAATTGGATGAAGATTCATAATGTCTGAGCTAATTATTAGGTTTTCACATTTCTTGAGGAGTGCTTTCCGTAAGAAAATGTAGTCTCCTGGGATAGAGTAGGCAGTCCCTCATAATATTTTTTGTTTGTTGGATAAATGATGGGTTTCATGTCGTGTGTTCTATCATACGAGTTAAAAAGGCAAATCTATGTGCGTGGTTATTCCTTTGCGTGTGCAGCAGCTCAAACATAATCAACAAGTCAGTAATATTGGCACAATGTATGACTAAACGTGGATGTGTGACTTTATAAAAATTTTCAGGTGCTCTTGGGTCTCGGAGTAGAGTAGCTTGTATCAAACTTTACATCACACAAGATAGCATAAAAAATAAAATAAACAAAAAATATCAGGCTAGATTTTCTGGAAGCTGTGTATGTCCACGTTCATGACTTCATCTTCCCACGATTGAATTATCTCAGTCACATCATCAATATTCACTTTTTCATCTTCGATTACACATTCAATTTGGAGCTTCCTTATCCCATATGCGATGGGAATCTGCCGGTATTCCCCTCTCCATGCAAGCCCATCAAAAGTGAGTCCAAGAATTCTGTGCGCTAATTCATCGAGATTTTGTTCTGCATCAAAAGGACAAATGTGCAACCCTACAAGCGATTTTTTCACGATTGTTTCGCTACCTCCCTCTGAGGAGTCATTAATTTTCTTGGTATCTGCAGATGCTTCAGTCATTGGTAGGTATATTCGAAATTTTTTTAAGTGGGATTCCTTTCAATTTAAAATAATTAAGATTTCTGATTTTATCGGACAAAGCTAAGCACTTATTTTCTATTCGCTGGCTATAACCCCTACTTTTAAGTAATTGTTCTAACTCGACTAATTACAGTATTTCCGAGAGGAAAGCCGTGTTTTGTGATAAGACTAGTGAAGTTAGCGATACTTTAGCGTCGATTTATTGGATATGTTATCAATCTTCTCTTAATCTGTAAGTTAGAGTCAAATCTATTATCTCAAGGATGATACGCATCTCTACAACTGACTTTCCCAAGAATTCTCCATATCACATGGTATATCCGGGATTGGCCTTCGTTTTCCCATAATTCAATTACCTGAATAACATCATTGAGATTTACCTTGTGATCCTCGATAGCACAACTTATTTCAGAGTTTCTTCGACCATAAGCCGCATCTACTATCTGATACTCTCCTCCTCATTCAAGTCCATAGAAAGTAAGATCCAAGAATTCTCTGAGCTAATTCTTTGAGATCTTGTTCCTCCTCAAAAACTTTAACTTCGAAAATTATCAGTGATGGCGGGCTTTTTTGTATGAGATGGGTCTTTCTTCTTTTTGGTTCTTGCTTCTTCTGCCATGAATATTTAGTAAAGAGTTTCTTTGCAAATCAATTGTTTTCAAATTAAAATTATTACCAATTTTGATTGATCTGATTGGAAAGAGAAGTTTAAGCGGATGAACGTCGTTCACGAAGTCGAGTGAGTTCACGAATGGGATTTATTGAAAAGTTAATTTAATTCTTGATCACATATGATCGGATTTTATCTATCGGAAGCTGATTTCAAATCGGTATCACTCTCCCGAAAGAATTTCAAGGTTCTATTTGCAGAGGGATAGACAAGACTGGCCATATTTTATTCAGTAGTTTTGCACTTCACAGAAGATAGTTATTGAGATAATGTGGCTACTTGAAAATTGAGTTATATAGAAATCAATTTGCGCAGGGTAAATTCATTTAGTTCGAAATAATTAGATAAAAATTTCTAGGGTTATTCCGCTCTTTTTTTCTCTCTCTTCATACCTATTGGAAATCCTTTCTCAGACATTATTGACAAAGACCACTCGAATCTAATCTGAACCAAATAATCTTAAGAATGTCTGCTCTGGCTACTCTCGATAGATACGATGTGATACAAAGAAGAAATATGGAGCCTTCTCAGCTAAAATCCACAAATCAATGGGAAAAGCACATTCCAGAAGATCTCAGGCTTGCTTACAAAGACTACAAGCTCATCT